>Ga0265298_10000489_pt1 | contig 58900 bp, 42 predicted proteins | sample AusTroGonzalo_MG_3_FD_193486 | JGI IMG/M metagenome (GOLD analysis project Ga0265298, IMG submission 193486) | Bovine rumen microbial communities from tropical cattle in Woodstock, Queensland, Australia - Gonzalo_01 | ecosystem: Host-associated > Mammals > Digestive system > Stomach > Rumen ... | reverse complement strand
GTCCACGTGCTGCGCGAACTCATCGACCACACGCCCAGGAGCACGGTGGTCTGGTGCCTGCTGCGCGGCAAGGGCACGACACTGACGGCCGAGCAGCGGCTGGCCGAGATGCTCATCTACTATTTCGACAAGAAATACCGCAAACTCATCGGCACGCGCATCCGCGTGGTCGAGGGAGACATCACCAGACCGGCTTCGTTCGAGGCGCTGCAAGCTTCCGGCACACCGTTCGACCTGGTCATCAACTGTGCGGCCAACGTGAAGCACTTCTCGAAAGGCAACGACATCGAGGAGATCAACTACGGCGGCGTGAAGAACCTGGTGGCGTTCTGCGAGCAGATGAACGCACGTTTCATCCAGGTCTCGACCGAAAGCGTCGGCGGCATGACAGTCGGCGACATGCCCAAGCCGTTCTTCGAACAGCAACTCTGGATCGGACAGAACACAGACAACCAGTACGTCCACTCGAAGTATCTGGCGGAGCGTCATGTACTCGAACACATGGCAGCGGGCAAGCTGAAAGCCAAGATCATGCGCGCAGGCAACCTGTCGCCGCGGGCGGAAGATGGTGAATTCCAGGCCAATTTCAATGCCAACACCACGATGGGCCGCATCAAGGCCTACCGGATGCTGGGGGCCTGCCCCTACCCGCTGCTGGATTCGAAGATGGAGTTCTCTCCCATCGACGAGACGGCGCGGGCCATCGTGCTGCTGTCCACCACGCCGGATGAGAACTGTGTGTTCCACGTGTCGAACGACCACCTCATCCCGATGGATGACATTCTTTCTCGCATCCACTTGGACGACGGATCTCCGCTGGCCTACGTGGAGTTCCCGGAATTTTCGGCGCGGATGAAAGCCGCTGAAGAGAATCCCGAGAAGGCCAAGGTACTGTCGAGCATCATCGCGTACGCGAGCGCGCCCGACGGGCCGCAGGCACTTCCCAACCCGGCTTCCACGTCCTACACGATGCAGGTCCTGCACCGGCTCGGTTTCCGCTGGAGAGCGACAGCCAGCGACTATGTCGACATGATCTTCGACATGCTCGCCTCGCTCCGCTATTTTGAAGTATAAAATCTTTCCATACTATGAAAAACTGGAGGCAAAGACTGTTTATCGTCATTGAGCGGGCTGAGGGACGTTCCCGCCTCAGCCGCATGTATGACATCTTCATGATGGTGCTCATCATGGTCAGCATCTTTCCGATGATGTTCACGCAGCAGCGTCCCGCATACCGGATCATCGAAATCGTAACTGTATCATTCTTCATCGTCGACTATCTCCTGCGCTGGATCACGGCCGACTTCAAGTTGAAGAAAGGGGCGTTATCGTTCTTGATCTATCCGTTCACGTTCATGGCCATCATCGACCTGTTGTCCATCATTCCTGCGTTCTCGTTCCTAGATCCCAGCTTCAAGTTGCTGCGAATCACCCGCTTGTTCCGCATCGCCCGCCTGTTCAAACTCATCCGGTACACGGACAAGCTGGACATTCTCATCAACGTGATGAAGAAGGAACGCAAGGTGCTGGTCTCCGTGCTGGTCATCGCTGCCTTCTATGTATTCGTGACCGCCCTGATCATGTTCAACGTGGAACCCAAGATCAACCCGACGACCGGGCAGCAGACATTCAAGACCTTTTTCGACTCTTTGTACTGGGCCACCGTCACCCTGACTACTGTCGGCTATGGCGACGTGTGTCCTGTCACCGGCATCGGCCGCTTTGTAAGCATGTTGTCCTCCCTTTTCGGCGTGGCCATCATCGCCCTCCCTTCTGGCGTCATCACGGCCAGTTACCTCGAAGAACTCCGTCAATCATCTAAAAAGGAAGAAGAACAATGACATCGATTATGAAAAAATGGACGACCTTGCTGGGTATCGTCTTGTTGACGTCCCTTGCGGCTTCGGCACAGGACGGTTTGAAGAAAGTATATGACGAAACCATCGACCAGAACGCGCAGATCGACCAGGCCCTGAAACAGGCCCGGGCAGAAGGCAAGTACGTGGTCTGCCAGGTGGGCGGCAACTGGTGCCCCTGGTGCCTGCGGTTCGCTGACTTCATCTCGAAGGATACAGAAATCAAACAGCTGATCGCCAAGAACTTCGTGTATATCCACGTGGACTACAGTCCCCGCACGTTCAAGGATGACCCGGACCGCAAGAAGCGGTCGGAAAAGATGATGGATCGTCTGGGAAATCCGGGGCGCTTCGGCTATCCTGTTTTCGTGGTACTCGACGGGAAGGGCCATGTCATCCACATCCAGGACTCCAGTTTCCTGGAAGAAGGACAGGGTTACGACAAGAAGAAAGTATTGCGTTTTTTCAGCAACTGGACGCCCGAAGCAGTGGAATAAATTATTCCGCCATTTCCTGCAGGTGTTCGTTGACGCGTACGATATCGGCCAGAAGGTCGTAGAGTCCGTCTTCAGAAAGAACCCCGCGTTTGAGATCCTTGGGTACGAGGCCGGCTTCGTCGGCCTCGTAGTCTTCCCGCCACGCCCCTGATTCCAGGTAATCTGTCAGCCGGTCGATGTCGACCTTCGCCGTTTCATACGTGTCAAGTGCGGACTCGAGCATCCGGACCGCCAGCGCCGTACGATCGAACGCAGCCTCCATGGCAGCAATCCGCTGCATCGTGAATTCATTCATTTCCATGATTCAAAGATACGTATTTTCAACTATATTTGCGCCCGCAACATTAGCTGATCTTTTGTACGACAATTCCGTCTAACCGACTTCAGACAATCAACTATCAAGATATTATGAAAAGAATGGTTTTCTTCCTGGCCGCCGCAGGGCTCGTCCTCGCCTCTTGCGGAACCAAGCCGGACAAGTATGCCGGCCTCAACTATGACTACATGGACACTACCGCCCGCCCGGGCGACGACTTCGCGAAATATGCCACCGGTCACTGGGGCGATTTCAACCCTCAACCGCCGGAGTATCCCTCCTGGGGTGCCTTCACAAAACTCGGGGAAGATAACACCAAGACCTTGGCTGGCCTGATTCAGGACATCGCCGCTCAGGACAACGCTCCGGGCAGCATTGCCCAGAAGATCGGCGACCTGTACAAGATGGCGATGGACTCAGCGCGCCTGAACGCAGACGGCGCAGCGCCCCTCAAGGCACATCTGGCCGAGATTGAGGCAATTGACAGCCGCGAAGCGCTGCTACAGCATTGCGCCAAGGAACACGACAACCTGTTGTTTGGAATGTATGTCGGCGCTGACGAAAAGGACTCCGACAACAACATCGTCTCCATCGGACAAGGCGGACTGACCCTGCGTAACAAAGAGTACTACTCTTCCAACGACCCTCAGAACGTGATGGTCCGCGAGGCCACCAAAGAGCATATGAAGAACCTCTTCGTGCTGGCCGGATACCCCGAGGCAGAGGCATCCGCCAAGGTTGCCCGCATCTGGGCCCTGGAGACCGAACTGGCGGCAACGCACTACTCGATGGAAGAGCAGCGTATTCCCGAGAAGAACTACCACAAGATGAGCGTCGACGAACTGCAAAAGTGCTGCGCACCCTTCGACTGGAAGGCATACCTGAAGGATTACCGCTATGACCAGACCACCGAGGTCGACCTCGGCCAGCCCGAGCCCGTGGCCAAGGCGTGCAAGCTGCTGATGACCGCACCGCTCGAGACCCTCAAGGACGTCTATCGCTGGCAGATCGTCAATGGCGGTTCGTCGCTGCTGTCCGACGATTTCATCCAGGAGAACTTCGAATACAGCCGCAAGATCTACGGCACCCAGGAAGTCACCCCGCGCTGGAAACGCGCCGTCAACCTGGTGGACGGCCTGATGTCTGACGCCGTCGGCCAGATGTATGTGGAGAAGTACTTCCCGCCGAAGGCCAAGATGGAGATGCTGGAACTGGTCGGCAACCTGCAGAAATCGCTGGGTGAGCGCATCCAGGCGCAGGAATGGATGACCGAAGAGACAAAAGCCAAAGCCCTCGACAAACTCGCCGCCTTCACCGTGAAAATCGGCTACCCTGACAAGTGGGACGACCTCTCCCCGCTGGTGATCGACCCGTCCAAGTCGCTCTATGAGAACGCGCGCAACGCTTCAGAATTCTACTGGAACCTCAGTTATGACAAGCGCTATAACAAGCCCGTCGACAAGACCGAATGGCTGATGCCTGCGCAGATGGTCAACGCCTATTACAACCCGACCACCAACGAAATCTGCTTCCCTGCCGGCATCCTGCAGCCGCCGTTCTTCGACATGAACGCTGATGCGGCCGCCAACTACGGCGCCATCGGCGTGGTCATCGGCCACGAGATGACCCACGGTTTCGACGACCAGGGCCGCCTATACACGAAGGAAGGCAACCTCGAGAACTGGTGGACCGAAGCGGATGCCGAAGCCTTCAAGAAGCCTTGCGACGCGATGACGGCATACTTCAACTCTCTGTGGGTCATTCCGAACGACCTGCATGCCAACGGTGCACTCTGCCTCGGTGAGAATATCGCCGACCATGGCGGCCTGAACATTTCTTACAATGCGTTCCAGATGTGGCAGGCGAAACACGGCCGGCTCAGCGACGACCACGGTTTCACGCCGGAGCAGCGTTTCTTCCTTGCCTATGCGAACGTATGGGCTGGTTCTTCCTCCGAAGAAATGCTCCGCTACCTCACGATGATGGACGTCCACTCCGTGAACTTCCTCCGCATCAACGGAGCCCTCGCCCAGTGCGACTACTGGTACGACGCCTTCGACATCCAGCCCGGCGACGCCTTCTACGTAGCTCCGGAAGACCGCGTGAAGGTCTGGTAATCCCGATGGGATGGCAAACGAAAAGCCCTGGCCTCGCGGTCAGGGCTTTTTGCTACTTGAGTCCGAACAGGTGTGTCACTCCGTAGTCGTTCCAGTTGCGGAGCGACAGCGTCAGGTTCTGCTGGTCGTAGACGTTGCTGTACTGGGTGTCTTCGACTTTGCCGCCGGGAATGGGGAGGTCAACCCAGTGGACGAGCGAGAGGCACTCCTGCGCCTCTTCGAGCGTCAGGACACCCTGGTGTTCAGCCAGATAAGCACCTGCCTTCGCATAGCGGTCCCAGCTGTAGCTGTGCGGATTACCCACGGTGATGTCTGGCTCCGTGGTGTAGTGTTTCGGATTGAGCAGGTGGTTGGTCACCAGCATGTAGTCTGTTTCCTCGGGTTTGCGGACCACGATGGTCTTCCAGTCGTCGTCCTTGTCGAATTCCACCACCACGCAGTGACCCATGGCGTCGGCAATCATATAGTGGTAGCCCGAGCCGACAACGGCGTCATGCCGCACGTCCACGCTCTCAAGCAGCGACAGTGCTTCATCCACTGTCGCGCAGCGGTCCAGCCAGAGCCGCATAATGATGGTTGTACCCACATCGTGCCTCTCGGTATCCTGCCGGGACGCCTGCCCGGGCAGTGCCATGATCGAGGTGCAGAGGCCCTTCTCGTTGATGCCGTCCACCGGTGCATAGATGGCCGCCATGCAGTTGATGCGCGACAGGAAGCCAGCAGGCAGCTTATCCAGTCCGTAGCCGATGTGCGACATATCGGAGCACGCGATGGACGCATAGCCCTTCTTCGGATGGGAAATCGTCACCAGCGTGGGATTCTTGAAATAGTCGTAATTGCGTCCGTACCAGTAGCCTTCTCCCCCGGCCTGCCTCGCCTGGAAACTGGTGCAGTTGAAGGTCTGCAGTTCACCGTTCTCATCGGCAACCTGGGAACTTTTGATCTTGATGGGCAGGCCCTTTCCGACGCTGGAGATGACATAGTCCAGCAATTCGGCGTTGGTATCCACGTCCTTTGCGATGACATCGTCCAGGTCGTAGGCAGCCCTGTATTCCATGGTGTAGAGATACGGATTGTCCCCCACTTGCGACAGGGTGCGCAGCGTACGGATCTCTCCCCGCCACACCAGCACGACAGCCAGCAGCAGTATTACGACTACGGCCAGCAGGATTTTCAGGATCTTTTTCATGGGTTGATACTCACTTTGTCCTCAAAGATAGGGATTATTTTCGTAACTTCGCGTGTTATGCGTACACATCTGTCCCTTCTGCTGCTGGTGGTCCTGACGGCCGCCTGCGCTCCGCAAGGCACGCGCGTGAATCTCGCGCTGCGGCATCCCGCCTACCATTCCAGTTCCATTGATTTCAATGCCACGGCCCAACTGGCGGTGGACGGCATCGTCGAGACAGAGCCGTCCTGCTGGGTGGAAGTCTGCGGCAACGGCGGCCAGCCGCTCGGCAAACTGGAGCACGACATTCCGCTGGAGCCCCGGCAGTGGACCGCACTGCCGGTCGAAGGTTCTTCCGCTGAATTGTCGCTGCGGCTGCATGGCTTTACGGAGTCCGTCGACAAGATTTCCATGACGCTGGCGGCAATGCTGCCCGAAAGGGTGCGGAACGCTACGTATGTGGCTGAGCTCCAGGTGCGTGATGGCGAAGGATGGGAGACGCTGCAGCGCTATAAGGGCGTGTATTCCGGGCTGCGGCTCACGCTCGACTGGAACGCTCCCGCACCGAGGGAAGCCGACGCCTGGCGCTTTACCATCGACATGCCGGGTGCCCGGGCCATCGAGTGGCAGGAATGGCGGTTCTACCGTGAAGGAAAGTGGCTGCCTATGCTGACTTCGGAGCACTTCAGCAGCGTGTGGGTACCAGCGACCGGTGGCCAGGAATGGCTGGCGGTCGATCTCGGCGCGGTCCGCCCGTTCGACGAGGTGCGACTGCACTGGCTGCGCGCGCCTGCCTCCGGCAAGGTACAGGCGGGACGCGATTCTTCCTCGTGGCGTGACCTGGCGGCTTTCAGCGGTGAGGGAACGGAACGCATCGACACGCTGCAGGTGAACGGCCGCGGCCGTTGGGTGCGGCTGCTGATTGATCCTACGGCCGACGGCAAGCCTTGTGTGCTGAGCGAAATCGAAGTGATGGGCAACGCCCCTGCCGCCCAAGCGGCATCATTCGAAAAACCTTACGTGTACGAACGGAAAGCGAAACTATATGATGGCTGGGAACTGGCCCGGCTGCCGCAGGCAAAAGACCCGAATGCCTGGATTCCCGCCACGGTGCCCGGCACCGTCCTGGTGAGCTATCTCGACAACGGCATGCTGCCTGACCCGAATTTTGGCGATAACCAGCAGTATATCAGCGATTCCTACTTCCTCTCCCCCTTCATCTACCGCTGCCGTTTCACCCGACCGGAAAACTGGCCGGGCGACACCCCGGATGATCGTACACGGCTGCATTTCGACGGCATCAACTGGAAAGCTGACGTCGTGCTGAACGGCCAGGCCATCGGCCGCATCGAGGGTGCCTTCACCGACGCATCGTTCGACGTGACGGACTTCATGAAGGATGAGAACCTGCTCGAAGTCACCGTCTATCCGCCGGCCCATCCCGGCATGACCAAGAGCAACACGCAGGAGCGCTGCGCCACCAACGGCGGTATCCTGGGTGCCGACAACCCCACCTTCCACGCGTCCATCGGCTGGGACTGGATTCCCACGATCCGCGGGCGTAACATGGGTATATGGAACTATGTGTGGCTGGAACGCCACGGTCCGGTGCGCATCCTGCATCCCAACGCAGTCACCCGCTTCAGTGCGCAGGAATCCCTGCCGCCGAAACTCGATACGACACAAGCCCTCATCACGCTGAGCGCCACCCTCGTCAATGCATCCGCGCTGCCCGTGGAAACCGTGTGGGAAGGCAGTTATGGCGACGTGCCGTTCCGGGCATCCGTCGCCCTGGCAGCGGGTGAGTCGAAGGAAGTCAGCACGCAGCTGACGCTGGAAAACCCGAAGCTTTGGTGGCCGAACGGCTATGGCGAGCCGAATCTCTACTCGGTGAAAATGCGCGTGGGCGAAAGCCACGACGTCTCTTTCTGGTCCGGCGTGCGGCAGCTCACCTACGATGCGGCGGGTGAAAACCTCCGCATCTGGATCAACGGGCGGCGCCTCGTGGGCCGCGGCGGAAACTGGGGTTTCAGCGAGAGCAATCTCCGATACAAACTCGCTGATTATTTGACAGCTATGGCTCTGCACCGCCACGAGAATTTCAACCTGGTGCGCAACTGGGTGGGCATGATTGGCGATGAAGGATTCTACGAGGCGGCCGACCGCAACGGCATTCTCGTGTGGCAGGACTTCTGGCTGGCCAACCCTGCCGACGGCCCGGATCCTGACGACGAGGCACTGTTTATGGACAATGCCGGGAATATGCTGCTGCGCATCCGCAACCACCCGTGCCTGCTGCTCTGGTGCGGCCGCAACGAGGGCTTCCCGCCGGCCACGCTCGACAAGGCGCTGCGGGAGCTGGTCAGGAAGGAAAACCCGGAGAGCTACTATATCTCTTCTTCTGCCGACGGCGTCGTTTCCGGCCGCGGGCCCTATTACCGCCTGCCTTCGCGCGCGTACTGGCGGCTGTTTGAGATGCCCGGATATGCCAACGAGTCCGTGCAGTTCCACAGCGAGCGCGGCATGCCCAACTTCCCGAACGTCGAGAGCCTGCTGTCCATGATGCCGGCCTCCGAGACCTGGCCGCCGTCCCGCCTGTGGGGCATCCACGATTTCGCGCTGCAGAGCGCACAGCGCGGCCAGACGTTCATCGATGCCGTCGATTCCTATTTCGGCCCGTCGCCCGATGCCGAGACGTTCGCCGCCCGGGCGCAGTGGGTCAACTACGACGGCTACCGCGCCATGTTCGAAAGCCGCAGCCGCCATCGCCGCGGTCTGCTGCTTTGGATGAGCCACCCCGCCTGGCCTTCAATGGCATTCTGCACCTACGACTGGTTCCTCGACGGCACGGGTGCCTACTATGCCTGCCGCAAGGCCTGCGAGCCGCTGCACGTGCAGTGGAATCCTGATGCCGCACAGGTGGAAGTCGTGAACTACAGCGCGGGAGACCGCGCCGGCCTGCGCGTCGATGCGCAGCTTTGCGATGCCTGCGGCGTACTGTTGTCGAAGCATTCCTGCCACGTGGACGCCCGCGAGTACAGCACCGTGCCGTGCTTCGACATCCCGGCGCTGACAGGTGAAGCGCAGCCCGAAGTGGGCCTTCTCCGGCTCCAGCTGTATGACGGGGAAAACCTCGTCTCACAGAACGATTACGTGCTCGGTCGCGACCCGGATAACCTGCAAATGCTCAACACATTGCCTAACGCTCAAGTACGCGTCGAGGTGCAGCCCGACTGGCCCGGAACCGTCACGCTGACCAATCTGTCCGATGTGCCTGCCCTGATGTTGCACCTCATCGCCCGTGAGCCCGACGGTACGCGCATACTTCCGACCTACTGGTCCGACAATTACATCCACCTGATGCCGGGTGAAACGCGCACGCTGACCTACACCCTGGACAATGAAGAGACCCCGTTCGGGCGCATCGACGTATACGGTTTCAATCTTGAGAAATGAAGCCATCCCGACCGTTTCTTCCCTTCATCCTGATGCTGGCACTCCTGGCTGCGCTGCCGGTGCGTTCGGCAGCACAGCCCGCCAATGCGCTGGGCGTCCGAATCACGAGCCTCTTCGGTATCGGAGCCGAACTGTCGTACCAGCGATACCTGGGCGAGAAGACGCGCCTGGAGACCGATCTGGGTTTCCGGCTCCCGTACATGAAATGGAATGACAACCGTTTCATACTGATTGCCACGAGTTTCCAATGGCGCTGGCCGATAGGACGCAGAGCCGGCTTCTATGCCGGACCTGTCATCCAGTTCGGGCGGCCTGTCTTTGGAATCGGAGGCGGTGCGCAAACGGGGTTTGACTGGCAGTTCGACCACTTCCAGCTCTCCGTTGACGTGCGTCCCACTTACGACTGGTTCTGGTATTACCACTTCGACGCCTGTCTCAGCGTCGGCCTGCGCTATTCATTCGGGTCGGACGTGGCTTCCCGGGCGAAACGGAAGAGCTCGAGCGGCAAGTGACAGTAGCCGTCGGGGTTCTTGTTCAGATAATCCTGGTGGTAGTCCTCGGCGCGATAGAAGTTCCGTAGCGGTTCCACTTCTACTACGACGGGTGCGGCAACCTGCTGCTGCACTTCGTTAAAGACGATGCGGATCTTGGGCAAATCCGCTGGATCCGTGTAATAGATGCCTGTACGATAACGTGTTCCTTCGTCTTCTCCCTGCTTGTTGAGCGATGTCGGATCGATGGCCTTGAAGTACATGCGAAGCAGGAACTTCAATCCGACGATGGCTGGATCATACCGGACGTGCACCGTTTCGGCATAGCCGGTCGTATCGGTATAGACTTCCTTATACGTCGGGTCGGGCGTATGTCCGTTGGCGAAGCCGACCTCCGTCTGGACGACACCGGAAACCTGCTGGAAGAAATGCTCGGCGCCCCAGAAACAGCCGCCGGCCAGGTAAATGTCTTTGATCATCGTTTTATCGTATCAATGAGACGGGTTCGACATGATGGAGGAAAGCCTCGGCGAAGGTGGTACGGCATTCGAGGCCGCGGAAGCGTTCCATCGGGTCATGCCACTCTTTCATCAGGTCTTCCAGCTGCTGGCTCTCGTGGCAGAAGCAGGCCTTGTACTTGCGTTCACGCGTCGTAGTAATGTCCACCCAGTCAGAGGGATGGAACATCTGGGTCTGCGTGCCGCTCATCACCTCGAAGTAGTACAGTTCGAAACGGCGGTCAAGCCGGCGCCATGCATCCAGCACGAGGATGCCGCAGACGGCGTGGTCGCGATGTCCGTCGATCGGCCAGTGCGTGATGACCACGTCGGGTTTCTCGCGTTCCAGCAGCTCCCGCATCTCGCGATAACGGTCGAGATTCACCTCGGTGCTGCCGTCAATCTGGTCCATGAACAGCGGCCGCGCACCCGTTGCGGCACACGCGGCTTCAGCCTCCTTCTTCCGGATAGCCGCCGACTCGTCGTGGCTCTTGCCGGGGATTCCGGCTTCCCCTTTCGTAAGATAGACACACACGACTTCATGACCGGCATCGGTCAGCAGGCAGATGGTGCCGCCCGCAGCGGTCTCAGGGTCATCGGGATGCGCCCCGATTACGAGAATCTTCTTCCGGTCCTTGCGTTTGCCGGCCGGTGTCATTCCGGCCGCGGCGGTATCCAGCGGAATGCCGCCCAAAATAGTCAGCGCAGCAGCACTGCCGGCTGCTTTCAACATTGATCTTCGGTTCATTTCGTCAAAGATACGAAGAAATGTCCTAACTTTGTATGAAGTCGAATCAAACAAACATGCAAAAACAATTCTTCCTTTTCCTGTTGCTCTGCTGCATCCCGCTGTCAGCACAGCAACGGCAGTATCTTTGGCCCAAGGGGCAGATGCCCGACACCCAGCCCCAGCAGATAGCCGCGATGACCGATGAAGCGGACACACCGGGTTTCAAGCCGAACAAGCACCGCATTCCCTATCTGGAATGGTATGAAGCACCCGACGCGGCCGTGGACAATGACGCATGCATGATCCTCATTTCGGGCGGTTCCTACGAATGCTGCTGCGACGTGGGGCTCATCCAATACTGGAGGGAAGAACTCACGCGGCTGGGCGTACAGTGCGTCAACTTCGTGTATCGCACACCGCGCCCAGAAGGCTTGCCCATCTATCAGACGGCATGGGAAGACGGCCAGCGTGCCGTCCGGCTGGTACGCAGCGAAGCAGCCCGCCGCGGCTTCGACCCGGAAAAGATCGGCGTCATTTCCATGTCGGCCGGTTCCCACCTGGCGCTATTGCTGGCAACGGGTTCTCTGACAAAGACTTATACCCCCGTGGACGCCCGCGACAGCCTCCCCTGCCACCTCAACTGGGCCATCGTCAACGCCCCGGCCTATGTAACCACCGACGGGGAATTCGGCACTCCGGCAACGCGGGAGGGCTACGGAACGGACGTAGCGCTCAGCAGTGTCTTCCCGTTCGATGCGAAGACCTGCCCCATCAGCCTGCACCATGGCGGCGAGGACCCCTACTCCCCTAACGGATCCACACTGGTTTACAGACAATTGCGCCGGATGGGCATTCCGTCCGAGCTGCACCTCTATCCCAGCAAAGGGCACGGAGCATTCGGATTTGAGCGCGGCGTGGAATTCATGACGCAGATGGGCTTCATGGGGGCCATAGCACCCGAAGTGTCGCTGCCGGAACGCTTTGCGGAAGACCTTGTCCCGACGGCCTACACCAAAGAAGATGTCTGGCCGGAAGAGAAAATGCCGGACTATCAGCCGCACCAGTGCACACCCTATATCGAGTGGTACATTCCCGAACGACGCACCACCGACGCCATCCAGATCATTTACTCGGGGGGCTCCTATGAAGGCAACGGGCCGGAGAGCTTTGAAGTAACCCCCGCAAGACGATATCTTAACGCACTGGGAATCACTGTGGTAACAATGAAATACCGTACCCCGCGCCCGGAAGGGCTCTCCAAGCACACCACAGCCTGGCAGGACCTGCAGCGCGCCATCCGACTCGTCCGCAGCCAGGCGTCCGGACGCGGCCTCGACCCCGACCGCATCGGTATCATGGGTTCTTCAGCGGGCGGACACCTTACCCTGATGGGCGTCACCTCCTCCCGGCATCGCTCCTATTATCCCATTGACAGCCTCGATGCCCTCCCCTGCAACGTGCAATGGGGCATCGGCATCTACCCGGCCTATGCGCTGACCGACGGCCTGGATGCATACAACACGACCGGCGGCAACGACGACGAAGCCGTCCTCGCACCCGAGTTCAGCTTCGACACCGACACTGCCCCGATGCTATTCATTCACGGAGACGCCGACGGCTGGGCAGCGATGAACTCTGTAAAAACCTGGGAAAAACTTCGCGCCATGGGGCTGCAGAGCGAACTCCACACGCTGGCCACCCGCGAACATTGCTTCCAGCGCTATGCCTCACCCGGCACCGGCAGCTACACGTGGCTCGACCGGCTTGCCGAGTTCCTGCGGTACATGAAGTGCCTGCCGGATTAGCGCTTCTGCCGCGCAAGGAAATCAATCACGTAGCCGTAATACAGTTTGCGGTGCTCCGGCTTCCAGAAGCCATGTCCGGCACCGAAGATCAGGTGCAGCTCGCAACGGTCGTATACATTGGAGGCTTTGGCTGCATACTCCGGCTTGACCAGGCTGTCCTCGGTCCCGTGAACTATGAGCACATTTCCCTGATATCCAGCAATTTCCTGGTAGATGTCAAAATCGTCGTAAAACGGCTCATAAAAGGACCGGCCGAGCAGCATCCCCATGATGGTGACCGTGTCCGGAACACTCTCGCGTGTCGGAAAGAGCGCAAAGCCATCGTCCGGAATGCACAGAGCCGGAAAGACGAGCACGATGGAATTGATCTTGTCCGCTGCATACGGGGCTGCAAGGGCCGAAACACAACCGCCCTGGCTCTCGCCCAGCAGGAAGATGTTCTCCTTGTCCACGAAATCCCATTTGCGGACCATGTCAATGACATCCAGTAAGTTCTGTCGCTCCGTGAAGAGTGTCATATCTACCGTACGGCCCTCGCTGCGACTGTAAACAGATCCACCGGCGAAGTCATAGCAACAGCACACGTAGCCCATCCTGGCCAACGTATCGACCATAGCGTAGAAACCGGCATGCGTGCCGTTGTAACCATGCGACATGATGACTGCCGGATGCTTCCCGGGCGAACGCGGGATGAAAACTTCGCCATACAGTCGATGGCCATTGCTGGTGCAGGAGATTTCCCGCATTTCATATGATGGATCACTGGGTGTTTGCCACGGGTTGGCGGGCCTTTGGGCGAAGGCAGTCAACGTCCACAACGCTGCCGCCAGGACAAGGGAAAGATATCGGAATTGATTCATAGCAGATCGTTTGTTGTTTCGTTTCTCAAAAATAGGTATTTTTTATGACTTTCGGCATCCCCGGTTCTAAAAGAACCGTTGTCGCGGTTTTTTTGTATCTTTGGAGGTTTAAAACAGACCCAAATGAAAAGAATCGTTTTGTTATTCGTGCTCATGATGGCTGGGACGACCGTCGTATCCGCACAGGACGCCCCCATCATCCCGGAACGCGAAATCGTTGTCGTCGACAACTTTACGGCTGTACCCAACCTGACACTCGGCCTGTACCAATATGCGCGGCAAAGCGTCATCGAAGGTTTGGCCAAGAAGCGTATCAACGTCATCGACGTGGAAGAAGACGGAATCGGACGCCCCGATATCGTCTATCCTTCTCCCCGTTTCGCCCACGGCAATACCGGCCGCCCCTTCGACATGAACCGGGTGGCGAATATCATGAACACCTATTCGCAGGCTCGTTGGTACATAACCGTATACATCTCCAAGTTCAACAGCCATCCCGTCGATCACCAGAGCAAGGACAAAGATGGGAAACCCCTTGTCAAAACCGATTTCTCGGCTGACCTTGAAGCCGATATATATATCTATGACATGGAAACGACGACCCTTGAGGGGCCCATCCGTTGGCATTCCACCTATACCGGTGCTTCCACCCTCGGACACGCTGAAGAAGCAGTCGTTTCAAACCTGAGCCAGAAAGCACGTTCATTCGTCACCGACCAGTTCCGCTACAAGGCCTCCGTCATCCAGCTCGGCGAATACAACAAACGCGGCAAATTGCAGGATCTCTACCTGAGCTGCGGCAGCGACATGGATGTATCCAATGGCGACGTGTTCTTCATCTACACCGTCTCGGAGATCAACGGCATCGTGACCGCCAAGAAACTCGGCAAGGTGAAAGCCCGCGAAATCACCGGCCGCGAAAGTTGCCGATGCTCCGTCCAGAACGGCGAAGCCGACATTGACCAGGCCTTCAAGAACGGCGAGACCCTCGTCGCCGTCAGCGACCATGACCGCTACTTTTAATGAATGAGATTATATGAAAAGACTCTATATGCTTTTGGTCGTGGCCGCAACGGTAGCAGCCATGACGGACGCAGCGGCAGACATTCCCTTCCGCCGTTCGAACAACCGGGACACCGTCACCAGCAATAAATATAACCTGGTCTGCATCACCGACCCCGGCATCCTTGCCGCCGTGAACGGCCAGCAGGTGAAAGTCTACAAGACCGGTGCCTTCGGCCAACAACTTACCTTGCAGCCTGGAGACAATCCCGTAGAGATCACCCTCATCAAAGGCTCGACCGTCGAGACCCAGCAGTTCAGCATCTACTACGACAACCAGCGGAAAGCCCGGGCCACCGTCCCGCCGTCCCCCATGGAAGACCGGCTCTTCTACGTCGAGACCCAGGAATCCGCTTACCTCCAGTACGGATCGGGCGGCGACCGCCTAGGCGGCTCCAAGATGGGCTTCCTCGATCCCGGCATCGTGCTCAAGGTAGTCGGCCAGGTGGATGATCTCTACAAAGTGCAGCTCGCGACGAACCGCTTCGCCTTCATCCACCAGGAAGATGTCGTCTTCACGCCGAAGAGCAGCCACATCGTCAACACCAACAACATGAACCTCCACAACGCAGGGGACTGCGACCGCATCCGGCTCTCTTTGCCGGAGCGCCTCCCCTACGCCAGCCGCACCTCCCTGGACCCGACGACCATACAGGTCGACGTTTTCGGCGCCATGAACAACAGCAACTGGATTACGCAGTACGATGAACTGGGCATGGTGGATTATCTTGACGTGCAGCAGGTGGAAAGCGATGTGCTGCGCCTGGTGATCAAGTTGAAGGAGAAATATTGCTGGGGCTACAGCGTCCATTATGACGGCAACGTGCTCGTGGTGGAAGTCAAGCATACGCCGAAAAACCTGGCCCTGAAGGGGCTCAAGATCGGTCTCGATGCCGGCCACGGCGGCGAGAACCTGGGTGCCGTCAGTCCGACGGGGCTGAAGGAGAAGGATCTCAACCTGCGCATCGTCCAGGAACTGAAGCGTCAGTTGGAGAAGAAGGGTGCGACGGTCGTGCTCAGCCGCAGCAGCGATGTCAGCATGACCATGACCGAGCGCAAGAAGATTTTCAACGACGCCCGCATCGACCTGATGGTGTCGATCCACAACAATGCCGGCGGTTCGCCATTCATCCCTATGGGCGCCAGCACCTATTACAAGCACATCACGAACCGCGACCTCGCCGCTACGCTCTTGAAACACATGCTGTCGCTGGGCTATGAAAACTTCGGCCTCACCGGCAACTTCAACTTCTCGCTGAACGCTCCGACGGAATACCCCAACGCCCTTGTCGAATGCCTCTTCATGAGCAGCCTCCCCGACGAAGAACTCCTCGCCGATCCCGCCACCCCCGGCAAGATCGCCGAAAAGCTCGTCCTTGGCCTCGAAGAATATTTACAACAAGTATCGATTGCAACTGGAAGAACGACTACAAAAAAAGGAAAGAAATGACAAGCTATTGTGCTATAGCGCTCTGGGTGTTGCTCCAGAACCGTCTCGCTCCGCTCGACCCCTCCCATGCTGTGCATGGGCCCCTCCCTCTTACAGTGCCGAGGGTGGCATGGGTTCTGGAGCAAGCACCCACCCGCGCTTGATAGCGGGAGGGGCCCAAAGCCGGCGGCTTTGGGAGGGAGACGCGAAGCGTCGGTCCGAAAAGCAATTCACAGAGCGCAAAACAAGCCGAAGAACGGATATGAATTTTGAGTTGACAGCACCCTATCAGCCGACCGGAGACCAGCCGGAGGCCATCAGGCAGATCGTTCAGTCGATCCGCGAAGGGAACCCTGCGACCACGCTCATGGGCGTGACCGGCTCGGGGAAGACCTTCACCATGGCCAACGTCATCGCCCAGCTGAACCGCCCGACACTCATCCTCAGCCACAACAAAACCCTCGCCGCCCAACTCTACAGCGAATTCAAAGCCTTCTTCCCCAAAAACCTCGTCGAATACTTCGTCTCCTATTACGACTATTACCAGCCCGAAGCTTACCTGCCGACCACTGATACTTACATCGAGAAAGACCTCAGCATCAACGACGAAATCGAGAAACTCCGCCTGAGCACCGCCTCCGCCCTGCTGTCCGGCCGCCGGGACGTCGTCGTCGTGTCGTCCGTGTCGTGCCTCTACGGCATCGGCAATCCCGACGACTTCCACGAGACCACCGTCCACGTGGAAACCGGCCAGATCCTCAGCCGCCAGCAATTCCTCTACAGCCTCGTCGACGCCCTCTATTCGCGCAACGAAGCCGAATTCAAGCGCGGCACCTTCCGCGTGAAAGGCGACAGCGTCGACATCTTCCTCGCATACGGCGACTACGGCTGCCGCGTCGTATTCTTCGGCGACGAGATCGAAAGCATCGAACGCATCGATCCCGTGAGCGGCGCCACCCTGGAATTCCTCAGCGAGATTTCGATCTATCCCGCCAATAACTTCGTCACCACGAAGGAACGCACCCGCAGCGCCATCGCCACCATCCAGGACGACATGATGGACCAGTGCGCCTACTTCGAGGAGATCGGCAAGCATCTGGAAGCCAAAAGACTCAAAACCCGTGTGGAATACGACCTGGAAATGATCCGGGAAGTCGGTTACTGCCCCGGCATCGAGAACTATTCCCGCTACTTCGACGGACGTAGCGCCGGCATGCGGCCATTCTGCCTCATCGACTACTTCCCCGATGACTTTCTCACGTTCATCGACGAAAGCCATGTGACCATCCCGCAGATCCGCGCCATGTCCGGAGGCGACCGCAGCCGCAAGCAGACCCTCATCGAATATGGCTTCCGTCTGCCCGCCGCCGCCGACAACCGGCCCTTGCGCTTCGACGAATTCGAAGCCCTTGTGGGCCAGCGTCTTTACGTCAGCGCCACGCCCGGCGACTACGAACTCGAACAGACCGGCGGTGAAGTGGTGGAACAGGTGGTGCGTCCCACCGGCCTGCTCGACCCTCCTATCGACGTGCGTCCCATCGCCAATCAGGTCGACGATCTGATCGAAGAGATACAGGTCCGTGCTGAAAAGGACGAGCGTGTGCTCGTAACCACGCTCACCAAACGCATGGCCGAAGAATTGGAGAAATACCTCACGCGTCTCGACATCCGGACGCGGTACATCCATTCCGACGTGGATACGCTGGAGCGCGTGGAAATCCTGGATGACTTCAAGGCCGGGCGATTCGACGTGCTCGTGGGTGTCAACCTGCTGCGTGAAGGACTCGACCTGCCTACCGTGTCGCTGGTGGCCATCCTCGATGCGGATAAGGAAGGCTTCCTGCGCTCCGACCGGAGCCTCACGCAGACGGCGGGCCGCGCCGCCCGCAACGTAAACGGCCTGGTCATCATGTATGCTGACAAGATCACCGAATCGATGCAGGCCACCATCGACGGAACCAATCGCCGACGTGCCAAGCAAATGGCTTATAACCAAGAGCATGGCATCACGCCGACGCAGGTGGGCGGCAATGCCCGCAGCACCATGCAGGCCCGTAAGACATACGCCGAACCCCTGGATGACAAGGTTCGCTTCCTGGAGGAGGATCCGGTCATCGCCCGCATGGGACCGGCTGAAATGAAGACCGCCATCGACGCCGCCCGCAGGCAGATGGAGGCCGCCGCCGCGCAGCTCGACTTCACCACGGCTGCACACTGGCGCGACGAAATGCGGGCACTGGAAACTATTGCTGGAAAAAGATGATGATACCCAGAAAGTTACAAGAGATGCTACCCCTCTTCTCCGATAGTGAGAAGCGGATGGTCCTTTCGGCCTATGAGGCGGCGGAGGAAGCCCTCCACGGCAAGATGCGCAGCAACAGCCACCCCTTCATCGAGCACCCCCTCGCCGTGGCGCACATCGTCTGCAAGGAGATCGGCCTTCGGGCCGATGCGGTGACCGCCACCCTCCTCCACGAAGCCAACCGGTTCCAGACCGACAGCGTAGCCAATCTCAACAAGACCCCGCTGCTGGAATCGTTCCGTGCGGAATATCCTCACGACATCATCGAAATCGTAGAAGGCCTCAACAACATTTCGAACGTCCAGCTGCAGGAAGCCAACCTCGACGAAGTGCGCTACCGCAAGCTCATCATCTCGTATTCCACTGACCCGCGCGTCATCCTCATCAAACTGGCCGACCGTCTGGAAGTGATGCGCAACATCAGCATCCTACCGCCAGCCAAGCGCACCAAGAAGCTCATGGAAACCATGATGCTTTACATTCCCCTCGCCCACCAGCTGGGCCTCTACCGCATCAAGAGCGAACTGGAAGACATCTTCCTGAAATTCACCGAGCCTGAGCGATATAAGGAAATCACCCGCAAGATCAAGGATACCGAACCCCAGCGCGAAGCCCTTGTGGAGCGCTTCATCAACCCGCTCCGTGAGAAACTCGACCGCGAGGGCATCCGTTACACGCTGAAAGCGCGTACCAAAAGCCCTTATTCCATCTGGAAGAAGATGCAGGCGCAGCAGATTGGCTTCAATCAGGTGTACGACCTGTTCGCCATGCGCTTCATCATCGACTGCGAGCCAGACCATGCCCTGGAGGAAGCCCTCTGCTGGAAAGTCTACTCGCTGGTGACGGAGGAATATACCCCCGATACCAAGCGCCTGCGCGACTGGATCTCCAAACCCAGGGAAAACGGTTACGAATCGCTCCATACCACCGTGATGACCAAGGAGGGCCTGCCCGTGGAGGTGCAGATCCGTACCACCCGCATGGACTACATCGCGGAGAAAGGCAATGCGGCACATTGGTCGTACAAGGGTATCAAAGGCAGCGGCCAGGATCATCTCACGGACTGGCTCAACCAGGTCCGGGACCTCATGCAGAGCGACGAGGAGGAGAAATACGAACGCGCATCCCTGGCCCTCGACGAGCTGCTGGTCTACACCCCTACCGGCGACCTGCGCCAGCTGCGCGCCGGCAGCTGTGTGCTCGACTTCGCGTTCGAGATCCACACCAACCTCGGCCTGCACTGCACCGGGGCCCGCATCAACGGGAAGATGGTGTCGATCCGTGAGAAGCTCCACACAGGCGATGTCGTGGAGATCATCAGCAGCAAGCACCAGAAACCCACGGGCGACTGGCTCAACTACGTGGTGTCATCGAAAGCCCGCGCCAAGATCAAGCAGAAACTCAAGGAGGAGGAAAACGCCCGCGCCGCGGTGGGCAAGGAACTGCTGGCCCGCCGCCTCAAGAACTGGAAGATGGTCATCACCGACGCCGACCTGCACACACTGGCAAAACGCAACAAGTTCGGCAATCTCAACGAGTTCTTCGGCGCTATCGGCAACGGACAGTTCGATGTGGCCCTGGTCAAGGAATTCCTTAACCGTCAGCTGGAAAACGAGACGCCTGCGGAAACGAAGGGCACTGAAACTTCACACGCCGAGAGAACGGCCGTCACCGGCGACTTCCTCATCGACCGCAAGCTCAAAGGCGTGGAACTCAAACCCGCCAAATGCTGCACGCCAGCGTATGGAGACCCGATCTTCGGATTCCTGACCATCCGCGACGGCATCAAGATACACCGGGAAAACTGCCCGAACGCCGCGCGTCTGCGCGAAAACTATCCCTACCGCGTCATCGAGGTAAGCTGGAAACCCATGGAGAAAGATGGAGAAAAAGGAGATACTAATAAGGGGCGCAAGGGTTAACAACCTGCAGGATATCAATTTGGATATCCCGCTCGGGAAGCTGGTGGTGGTCACCGGCATCTCGGGCAGCGGCAAGAGTTCGCTCGCCTTCGACACCCTGTTTGCCGAAGGACAGCGCCGTTTTGCCGAAAGCCTCTCCTCCTTTGCCCGCCAGTTCCTCGGGCGCATGAGCAAGCCCGACGTGGACTTGATCACGGGCATCCCGCCCGCCATCGCCATCGAGCAGAAAGTCAATACCCGGAACCCGCGCTCCACCGTAGGCAGCAGCACAGAAATCTACGATCACCTGCGCCTCCTTTTCGCCAAGATCGGCAAGACCTACTCCCCCGTTTCCGGCCAGGAAGTTCGTTGTGACACGGCCCGCAGCGTGGTAGAATATCTCACCTCGCTTGAAACCGGCAGCACCGTCCTCATCCTTGCCGACATCCGCTGGCAAGAAGAGGGAAAGATCGAAAAGCTGCTGAGTCTCAAGGAGGAAGGCTTCACGCGCCTTGCTACACGCGAAGGCCGCATCGCCAAGATGGAGGAAGCCCTGCAACACATCGACGCATTTGCCGGCGAATGGCTGCTGCTGGTCGACCGTCTTACCGTCGCCCAGGACGACGACACGGTCAGCCGCGCGCTCGACTCCGTGCAGACCGCCTTCTCCCAGGGCGGCGGCCATCTCTGCATCTGGCATGCACAGGCTGGCGCCCGCAGCTTCTCCAGCCTTTTCGAGGCCGACGGCATGCGGTTCGAGGAGCCTAGCGAACACTTGTTCAGCTACAACAGCCCGCTCGGTGCCTGCCCCGTATGCGGAGGCTACGGCAAGATGATCGGCATTGACGAGTCGCTCGTCGTGCCCGATCCCACCCTGAGCGTCTATCAGGGAGCCATCGCCCCCTGGCGCGGCGAGGTCATGAAGCAGCTGAACGACGAGCTCGTGATGAATGCCTATAAATTCGACTTCCCTATCCACAAGCCCTACATCGAGCTCACGCAGGAACAGAAGGACCTGCTCTGGCGGGGCAACGAATATTTCACCGGCATCACGCCATTCTTCAAGTGGGTGGAGAGCCAGCGCTATAAGATCCAGTACAAATACATGTTGAGCCGCTATTCCGGCAAGACCACCTGCCGGGCATGCGGCGGCTCGCGCCTGCGCCCCGAGGCCCTTTACGTGAAGGTCGGCGGGAAGGACATCCATCAGCTCATGACGATGCCCATCTGCGACCTGGCGGCTTTCTTCGACTCGCTGGAGCTGGATGCATACGATCGCACGATCGCCGAGCGTCCGCTGCGCGAGATCCGCTCCCGCCTGGGTTACATCCAGTCCGTGGGGCTGGGATACCTCACGCTGAGCCGGGCTTCCAACACGCTGAGCGGCGGCGAAAGCCAGCGCATCAGCTTGGTCAGCGCACTGGGCAATAACCTGGTGGGCTCCATGTACATCCTCGACGAACCGAGCATCGGCCTGCACGAGCGCGACACACAGCGGCTCATCGGCGTGCTGCAGCGGCTCCGTGACCTGGGCAACACCGTCATCGTGGTGGAACACGACCGCCACATCATCGAAGCGGCCGACCAACTCATCGACATCGGTCCGTATGCCGGTGTAAATGGCGGACGGGTGGTCTTCCAGGGCAGCATCGCAGAAGGGCTGGCAACTGGCGCCCAGTCGCTTACGCTCGACTACCTGTCAGGCAGGCGCCACATCCCCGTACCCAAGAAGAAGCGCGGCTGGAAATATGCCATTGAAGTGGCAGGCGCCCGCGAGAACAACCTGAAAAACATCGATGTCAAATTCCCGCTCCGGTGCCTGACTGTCGTCACGGGCGTCAGCGGCAGTGGCAAGAGCTCGCTGGTGGGTGATATCTTCTACCCCGCCGTGTACCGCCACCTCAACCAGATCGGCAACAAGCCAGGCATCTACAAAGAGCTTCGGGGAGACCTGGGAAAGATTTCCTCCATCGAATACATCGACCAGAATCCCATTGGCAAGAGCACCCGCTCCAACCCTGTCACCTACCTGAAGGTATATGACGACATCCGGCGGCTCTTCTCCGAACAGCCTTACGCCAAGATGAACGGTTACGGGCACTCTCATTTCTCGTTCAACATCGACGGCGGACGCTGCCCCGAATGCCTGGGTGAAGGCGTAATCCGCATCCCCATGCAGTTCATGGCCGATGTGGAGATGGTCTGCGAGGCCTGTGGCGGACGGCGCTTCCAGAGTGACATCCTCGAGGTGAAATACCAGGGCAAAGACATCAGCCAGGTGCTCGACATGAGCGTGGAAGAGGCCATCGCCTTCTTCGGCGCTCAGCCGGAACCGCTGGCCCGACGGATCGCTGAACGGTTGCAGCCGTTGGTCGACGTAGGCCTGTCCTACATACAGCTGGGGCAGCACAGCAGCTCGCTCAGTGGCGGCGAAAGCCAGCGCATCAAGCTCGCCTCGTTTCTGGGCAAGGATTTCGAGTCGAAAGGCTCCATCCTGTTCATCTTCGACGAGCCCACCACCGGTCTGCACTTCCATGACATCGAAAAGTTGCTCGGAGCGTTCAATGCGCTGGTCGACCGCGGCCACTCCATCGTGGTGGTGGAACACAACCTCGACGTGGTCCGGGCAGCCGACTGGGTCATCGACCTCGGACCGGACGCGGGCGATGCGGGTGGACAAGTGGTGTTCGAAGGCACGCCCGAAGACCTGGCTCATACGGACACGTTCACCGGAATGGCGCTCCGTGACGCCCTGCAAGAAGAACAAGAAACAGTATCCATATCATGAATGTAACCATCAAAGAAGTCACATCGCGCAAGGAACTGAGACAATTCGTCCACTATCCCAACGAGCTCTACAAGGACTGCCGCTGGTATGTTCCGACGTTGGAAAAAGGGGACCTCGATACGCTCAATCCCAAGAAAAACCATGCGTTTGAATTCTGCGAAGGCCGGTATTGGCTGGCCTTCGACGAAAAGGGCGACATCGTCGGTCGCATTGCCGGTATCATCAACCGCCAGTATAACCAGAAGACCGCCACCGACTATGCCCGCTTCGGATACCTGGACTTCATCGACGACGACACGGTGGTCGACGCCCTCCTCGATACTGTCGAGACCTGGGCTCGCGAAAAGGGAATGAAGGTGATGAACGGGCCGCTGGGTTTCCTGGAATTCGATGCCTCTGGTGTGCTGGTGGCAGGCTTCGATGAATTGCCCACGGCTTACGGTAAATACAATTACCCGTATTACGAGCGACAGTTGCTGCGACGCGGATACGTGAAGGATGCGGACTGGGTGGAATACAGCATCGTGATGCCCGACAACGTCACGGAATGGTTCAGCCGGACGGCCAGCATGGTCGCGCGGCGCTACAACCTGCACCAGGCCGACATCAGTACGAAGAAGAAGATGGTTTCCTATTTCCCGCAGTGCGCGAAAGTGCTGAACGAGACTTATGCCAACCTCCACGGCTTTTCCGAGCTGTCCTGGGGCCAGGTCGAGGACCTCATCGACCAGTTCGTCCCCAACCTCAACTTGGACTTCGTTTCCATTATCCTTGACGAGAAGGAAGAAGTGGTGGCCTTCGGTATCAGCATGCCGTCCTTGTCGAAAGCGATGCAGAAATGCAAGGGCAAGCTTTTCCCCTTCGGCTTCCGTCACATCTACCACGCCCTCAAGCACAACGACACGCTCGATCTGCTGCTGATAGGCATCGCCAAAGAATATCAGGGGAAAGGCCTCAACGCCATGATCTTCGACAAAGTCGCCCCGGCCATCCAGTCGTATGGCATCAAGTATCTGGAAACGACCCGGGAACTGGAAGAGAACACCAACGTGCAGAACATGTGGAACCGCTTTGTCAACCGGCTCCACAAGCGTGCCCGCTGCTATAAGAAAGATCTTTAAACATGACGGTCAAGCAGTCCATCTTACTCATCTCCCTTTGCGCATTCATCTTGCTACCGGCAGGGGCGCAGGAGATGCGCCATAATGCGCAATATCCCGACGATCCGGCCTTCTCCCCCGTCCCGGATTCTCTCAAAGGATTGATTATCAAAGGAGAATGGAACGAATCGAAGATTTATCCTGCCACAAAGCGGGAATGGCAGGTGTACGTTCCGGTGCAGTATGACGGTGTGACGCCGGCCTGTCTGCTGGTGGGTCTTGACGGCATTCTCTTCAACGCCACCACTGTGCTGGACTACCTGATTGCCCGCGGCGAGATGCCCGTGACCATCGGCGTGTTCGTGCAGCCCGGGGTTTCATACGACGCCGAGGGCAAGGTGCTGCGCTACAACCGCAGTAATGAATTCGACCGCACCGACGGCACGTTCGCCCGTTTCCTCGAGTCGGAGATCCTGCCGATGGTCGAGGGGCTTGTCACGCCTGATGGCCGCCCGGTGCGCCTGTCGCACAATCCGGACGACCGCGCCATCACGGGTGCCAGCAGCAGCGGTATCTGTGCTTTCACCGCAGCCTGGGAGCGGCCCGACCTCTTCCACCGCGTCTACAGTTCCGTGGGCACTTACGTGGCCATGCGGGGCGGAAACGACTACCCCGCCTATATCCGCAAGTGCGAACCCAAGCCGCTGCGTATTTTCCTCCAGGATGGCATGAAGGATGCCTGGAATCCCCTCTTCGGGGAATGGTGGGAACATAATTTGCTCATGGAATCCGCTCTTGACTTTGCGGGCTACGAGGAGATCGCCCATTGGGACCGGGGCGGCCACAGCATCTGGCACGGCACCCGCATGTTCCCCGATGCCATGCGCTGGCTCTGGAAGGGCTGGCCGGCGCCGGTGGTGGCGGGCGAATCGCGCAACGACATGCTGCAGTCGTTGCTGGGTATGGGCAAGGAGCGGGAAGCCGGCTGGGAAGAAATCGCGCCGCGCAACGTGCCGCGCGACGTCCGCAAGCGCCTGGAGCATCCCGTTACGACGCTCCTCTACCCCTCCGGGAAACTGGAGGTTTCAGCTGAAGCGAACTCCAACTGGCTGCTCAGCGCCATCGTGCTGCCTGACGGTACGCGTACGGCGGGCGAACAGTTCTACTGGCTCCACAACCCGGACAATCATACGCGCACGGGCGCCATTGCCAAGGATTTGGCTTTCGATACGCTGGGTAACCTGTTCGTGGCGACGCCCTTCGGCGTCCAGGTCTGCGACCAGAACGGCCGCGTCCGCGCCATCCTTACCCTCCCCTCCCGCGCCATTGACGCCCTATGCTTCACCGATCACACGCTTTACGTCCTCAGTGCAGGCCGCATTTACGTCCGCACCCTCAAGCACACCGCCTGGAACCCTGCTGACGGCTTCATTACTCCTCCGTCCCAAGGGCAAGGATAATCATTTTTCATGGTTTGTGCATTGGAGCTCTGTTATATGCTCCAGGACTGTCTCGCTCCGCTCGACCCAGTTTTTTCACGAGGAGAACGAAATACCAGAGCGAAGCGGAGCGAGTGATAAAATAATAGTATATTTGCGGCATGGATATAGCCGATATTTTGATTGATGCCCTGCGGGCGTCCATTCTCATCACAGGCATGGTGGTGATGATGATGATGATGATTGAAAGCATCAACATTTCTTCACATGGCCGCCTGTTCGAGATCCTCCGCGAATCGAAGTTCGGCCAGATCGTCATTTCCGCCCTGCTGGGTTGGATTCCCGGCTGCATGGGCGGCTTCGCCTCGGTCTCCCTCTTCTCACATGGCATGATCAGTTTCGGCGCATTGGTGGCCATGCTCATTGCCACCTCAGGCGATGAAGCGTTCGTCATGCTGACCCTCTTCCCCGGGAAAGCACTCTGGATCTCCCTGCTGATCCTGGGCATCGGCATCCTGACCGGCGTGCTGATCGACTATGTCGGACCTAAACTCGGGCTGAAGCCATATACCCTGAAGGCCTGCGACGAACTCAGCCTGCACGAAGAAGATGAACATCCCAGCCAAGAAGCAGGGCCCCACTCCAAAAAACGCACTTTCACCTGGCGCCGCGGACTCCTTTTCGTCGGCATCGGCCTCTACATCCTCGCGCTGGCCTTCGGCTTCCTCGAGCACGATCATGAAGGTGTCGGGGCACCCGATGAGAGCGGTTTCAACCTGCTGAGCGAGGACTGGATGAACACACTCTTCGCTATCGTCAGCCTTGTCATGCTGGGCGTCGCGGCACTGGGCTCCGACCACTTTGTGGAAGAACACCTCTGGCACCACGTCATCGCACGCCACCTGCCCAAGATCTTCGCCTGGACCTTCGGAGTGCTGATCCTGGTGGGCTTCCTCACCGAGGCCTTCGACATCCACGCGTGGGTAAGCGCCAACATTCCGCTGATGATCGTGCTGGCCACGCTCATCGGCATCATTCCCGAATCCGGGCCGCACTTGATCTTCGTCACGCTCTTCGCCGCCGGGGTCATCCCCGTCCCCGTGTTGATAGCCAGTTGCATTTCGCAAGACGGACATGCCGCCCTTCCTCTCCTCGCTGAATCCAAAGGGGCCTTCATACGCGCGAAGGCCATCAATTGCTTGATGGCCCTCGTGGTTGGATTTATCGCCTATTGGCTTTCCTGTTAATCGAACGGAAAGGAGCGACGTGAAGTTCGATTAGCGAAGTTTCGTGAAGCCGTACTTCGCGCAATCGCCAAGCTGCTCCTCGATGCGGATCAGCTGGTTGTACTTCGCCATACGGTCGGTACGCGAGAGCGAACCGGTCTTGATCTGGCCGCTGTTGGTGGCCACGGCGATGTCGGCGATGGTCGTGTCTTCGGTCTCGCCGGAACGGTGGCTCGTGACGGTGGTGTAGCCGTGACGGTGGGCCATCTCGATGGCGTCGAGAGTCTCGGAGAGGGAACCGATCTGGTTGACCTTGATGAGGATGGAGTTGGCGGCACCCATCTTGATGCCTTTCTCCAGGAACTTCACGTTGGTGACGAAGAGGTCGTCGCCCACAAGCTGGCAGCGGTCGCCGATGCGCTCGGTGAGCTTCACCCAGTTGTCCCAGTCGTTCTCGTCAAGACCGTCTTCGATGGAGTCGATCGGGTATTTGGTGATAAGCTGCTCCAGGTAGTCGATCTGCTCCTTGGCCGAAAGTTTCTTGCCGTTGGGATCCTTCTTCGTGCCGTTCTTCAGCTGGCGGTAGTCATAGAACCACTCACCGTTCTCCTGGACGGCGAACTCGGAAGCTGCGCAGTCCATGGCGATCTTCACATCCTTGCCAGGCTCGTAGCCAGCCTTCTTGATAGCCTCGACAATCGTATCGAGGGCATCCTCGATGCCGTCGAAGTTGGGAGCATAGCCACCCTCATCGCCGACAGCCGTGCTGAGGCCGCGTGCCTTAAGCAGTTTGGCGAGGTTGTGGAACACCTCGGCACCCATGCGGATGGCCTCTCTTTCGCAGCAGGCACCGACGGGACGGATCATGAATTCCTGGAATGCGATGGGAGCCGCGCTGTGCGCACCGCCGTTCACGATGTTCATCATCGGAACAGGAAGCGTGTAGGCGTTGGTGCCGCCGAGATAGCGGTAAAGGGGAATGTCAAGATAGTTGGCTGCTGCGTGGGCGCAGGCGAGCGAAACGCCGAGAATGGCGTTGGCGCCGAGGTTCTGCTTGGTCGGGGTGCCGTCGAGTTCGATCATGGTCTTGTCGATGAGGCGCTGGTCGAGCACGTTCATGCCTTCCACCACGGGGGCGATCTTCTCGTTGACGTTGGCCACGGCTTTCAGCGTGCCCTTACCCAGGTAACGGCCTTTGTCGCCATCGCGAAGCTCAAGGGCTTCGTTTTCACCGGTGCTGGCGCCGCTCGGGACGGCTGCACGGCCCATAATGCCACTTTCGAGGGTCACATCGACCTCCACGGTCGGATTGCCACGCGAGTCAAGAATCTCTCTTGCAAATACTTTTTCAATAATCATCGTTTCAAATATTTAGAATAATACAGTTGATGCTTAGGGTTGTGCCTTAAAGCGGGTGGTGTTTGCTCCAGAACCCATGCCACCCTCGGCACTGTAAGAGGGAGGGGCCCATGCGCAGCACGGGAGGGGTTGAGCGAAGCGAGACGGTTCTGGAGCAAATACCAGAGCGCCACACAACCCGCAAATATAACAATAATTTCTAGCAACAAACGTTCAGTTTACTGAATAAAAAAGTGAAAGCACACGGACAAACGTCCGGGCGGGAAGAATCCGTTTAATCGGAATCGACAACTTCTGGATGAAGGTCGCGATGACATAGCGGAACTTCGGATGCTTCTTGCAGATGATCTTGGCCACTTTGCGCGCCAGAAACTCGGGCTTGAGACCGGTCTGCTCGTCTTTTTCGAAACTGCTGACCGACTGGCGCAGCGACGGATAGGCAGCGGCGGCCTCGTCGGAGAGCTGCTTGATGCGGGCGGCCGTGAAACCGGTCGAAAAGTCACCGGGCTCGATGAGGATGATCTGGATGCCATGGCGGCGCACTTCGATCTGGAGTGCTTCGCAGAATCCCTCGACGGCAAACTTGCTGGCCGAATAGAATCCCTGGAACGGCAAGCCCATCACACCACCGATGGAGCTGAAGCACAAGATCTTGCCACTTCCCTGTTTGCGCATCGCGGGCAGCACGGCCTGGGTGAAGCGCACCTGGCCCATGAAATTCGTGTCCATCTGCAACTGGACATCTGCCTCCGGTGCGAACTCCACTGGCCCGCCGATGCCCATGCCCGCATTGTTGATCAGTACGTCGATGTGTCCCTCGGCGGCCAGTACCGATTCCACGGTGGCCTTCACGGAAGCCGTGTCGCACACGTCCGCCCGCAGGTAATGCACGCCGGGTAACTGTTCCACATCCCGACGAACCGTTCCATACACCGTATGCCCGTCGAGGCTGAGCTGCCGGGCCATCGCCAGCCCGAACCCCGAAGAAATGCCTGTAATCAGTATAATCATATTAAACAGAATTCATTTGATGCCCCAGTCGGAGAGGCGGACGGTGGATTCGACTTTCTCTTCCACGGTGTCGTCCAAGGCCGGGAAAAGATCGAAACCGGTGAGAGACTCGAGGTCGTTGACGCTCATGTAGCAGTCTTTCAGGTAGTAACGGTCATCATCGTTGTCCATGACGAAGGCGATGGCACTGTAGGAACCATTCTTCTTGCGGATCAGGAGGGCCTTGAAAAAGGAATCCGGAACCACTACGTCGCGGTCACCGATCGTGCCGTAGCGATTATCGCCGACGATGGGGCCGGTCACCACCCAGACGCTGCCATAACGGTTGGCCCACTGTCGCACCTTTTTCTCGAGGTACTGCCAGTCCCCCGCATTGAGAGTCTCGTCCTGCGGGCAGATGTTCGTGAAGTAAAATGTTTCGGCCATGGTGCTGTTGCTGAAAGCAGCATCGGCCGCGGGCATCAGATGCCCCTTGGTCCAGCCGGAACCGGCATAATCCTCGCGCATGGCCTGTGTGCATCCTTTCAAGTCCGGATCCATGCGGAACTCCATGCCGTCGCGCCGCTTGTCACCGGCAGTCTCCTCCGCGGTCAATTCGTATGCTACCCAGTTGGGAATCAGGGTTTCCGTATTGTATGACGAGACAAACGCGCCATGCTCGACCACGCGTCCGCCATCCGTCAGTGCGGGGAGTTCCAGCAAGTCGGCGGATTCGAAGGATGGTTCGGGCTGGACGGGTTCTTCGGGCTTGTCGTATCCGAAAATCCAGTACAGGATGCCGGCTACGACGACGAGCACGGGTGCCAGGAGTTCCTTATATTTTTTCATACCCATTTATGAGGCGGAGGCTAAGATCATATTGCCCTTGCCCGCAATCGGGGCTTCAATGCGGAATCCTTTGGCATGGAGGAGGATTTCCATGCCGGTGGCGCCATACGGCATGTGGCAGTACGTGCTCTCCGGCACCAATACGCGGCCACGCGTACGGACTTTGCCGAGGAATACGAATATCTGTTCGATGAGGCTCTCCACATCGGCGAATGTCTCGGGCAGGCTCAGGTCCAGGATGGCATTCTCGTAGCTGTCGTAGGCATCCTTGAGTTCATGGCTGGAAACCACGACCGCACCTTCCGCGGAAACCGCCCGGTCGCTGAACACCAGCGTGGAGCCGAAACACCAGACCACTTTCATCAAGACCTCGATGGGATGCCGGGACACCTCCTTCTTGGGCATCAACGGTTTAAACTGATTGAACAGCAACTGGGGATACTGCATTTCCAGCCGATGCAGGAATGCGCAGTCTTCCATCACCACCGCCTCGTCGTCGTGCACCAGGTAAGCGGTTCCACCCGCCGTTTCCAGGTCGCGCGTGCGAGGCAGAAAAGAATCGCGGCCGATACGGTCGAACATGGCGCCGTAAAAACTGGGAAGTTGCTGTACCATCTGCAGCACGGGTGCCGAATCCAGATTGACATCGTCCGGCAGGATAAATATCTTGATGACACCCTTTCGCAAGGGGCGGTAGGGCAAGATGCGGTCGAGGTCAAACTTGGAGGGGTTCAGGTACGCATCCAGGGCACAATCCGTCTCGTGTTCACCGAAGACTTTTTCCACAAAGTGGCGTTCCAGCCCGGCGCCCATGGGACGGCAGTTCACTTCGATGAGGACAGGGCCTTTTTCGTCCACCATGTATTCTCCGTGTACCGGACCATACTGAAGTCCGATGGCATCCAGCACGTCATAGGCATAGCGCACCAGTGCCGAGTGGCCAATTCCCAGGCGATTCACGGATTCAGCATAATTGTAGATGTTGCTGCCGTTCATCTGGATCTTGTCGTAGGCCCACATCGACACCAGCCGGTGCCTTCCGGCACAGGACACCGTGTTGACGATATATTCCTTGCCGATGATGCGTTCCTGCATCAAGATATCGCCTACGCTTTCATCTTCTGCCGACAGCGCCAGTTCCTTGCGCACGGCATCCATCGTCTCTTCATATCCTTCGCAGAGATGCACGCCCAGCGTGGCAGCGCTGCGGGCACGCTTGATAACGGTATGCGTGGTATCGAGTTCCTTATAGAAAGCTTCTGCCTCGGCTTCGCTGTGGATAACGCGGCCCCGGATGGAACGCACACCGTGGTCCGCCAGGGCCTGCTGCATCTCATCCTTGCGGGTCATCTTGCCGATGATGGACCAGGGATTGCCGGGAAGGCCGAGATCCGAAGCGAGATGTGTGGCGATTTCGACGCCGAACTCGCTGCCTGCAACGACGGCCACCGGCGCATAAGCACGGACCTCTTCCAAAAGAGCGTCGTAATCCTGGCCAGCCCGGATAATGGGGATACCTTCCGAAAGACTCTCACGGGCGATTCTTTGTGATTCTTTGAATTGCTCCTGTTCTTCCGCCGTACCAGGATACGTTGCTTCCACAACGACAGGCTGATAGCCGCGGGCGAGCGCATCGTCCACATAATTGATTCCCGTGGAGAGGATTTCTACGATAATGATGTGTTTGTCCATACTACAAAGATAAAAGCAATAACACCCAAATGCAAATTTATTGGTTTTTGCCATGTTATTCATTAACTTTGGATGATAAACGAACAGCATGAAACAGTACCTGCGACCTTCCTACCTGAAGCCCGGCGACACTGTTGCCGTGGTGGCACTGGCTTCCGCCCTGAGCGAAGCGAGCCGGCAAACGATGTATTGGAAAGATCTCCTCGAATCCTGGGGACTCCATGTGAAACTCGGCAAACACCTCTACGACAACGCCCCCGGCGACTTTGCCGGACGCGACGAAGACCGCGCCGCTGACCTTACCGAGATGCTCCTCGACCCCGATGTCAAGGCCATTATCTCATTCCGCGGCGGCTATGGATCCATGCGCACCGTCCGCGCCATGGACCTGGACCTGTTCACGGCATATCCCAAATGGCTGGTGGGTTTCAGCGACATTACGGTTTTTCACGCGGTGCTGCAACAACGCGGCATGGAGTCCATCCTCGGCGCAATGCCCAGCACCATCGGACCCGATGCAGGTGCTGACGCGAAGATCAGCGAGGAATCGCTTCGCAAGGCCCTTTTCGGTGAGATCCAGAGTTACCGCACCGCGCCGCACCCCTACAACCATACCGGCACTGCCGGCGGAAGGCTGGTCGGCGGCAACCTGAGCCTCGTCGTTTCCTGCCTCGGCACGCCGTGGCAGAACCCTTTGACGGAAGACAGCATCCTCTTCATCGAGGATGTCGACGAACGGATGTACAACATCGACCGCATGCTGCTCACCCTGCAGCAAGGCGGCACCTTCGACCGCGCTAAGGCGGTCATCATCGGCCAGTTCACCGACACCAGCGGCGAAGACCAGTGGCAGCGCAAGGCCATCGACCTCGTCCATGAATACATGGCTCCCCTCGACAAGCCCGTCCTGTTCGGCTTCGACAGCGGCCACGAACACCCCAACTACAGCCTCTATCTCGGACGTGAAGTTTCGCTTGAGATAACAAAAGAAGGAGGCTGGCTTTCATTTAAATAATTAAAAACAAAAATATGCTTAAAGACGGACAACTCTACATCGCGCACAGCGACAACGGAAACATCAACCTGGTCGGCAAGATGGCCAACCGCCATGGATTGATCGCCGGCGCTACAGGTACCGGCAAGACCGTCACCCTGCAGGTCCTTGCCGAAACATTCTCCCAGGCCGGCATCCCCTGTTTCATGGCAGATATGAAAGGCGACCTGAGCGGCATCAGCCAGCCTGGAAAACTCAGCGGCTTCATCGAAAAACGCATGCCCGAATTCGGCATCGAAAACCCGCAGTTCGCCGGCTGCCCTACCCGGTTTTTCGATGTCTTCGGCGAACAAGGCTTCCCCATGCGCGCCACTGTCTCCGACATGGGCCCGCAACTCCTCGCCCGCCTCATGCAGCTTACCGAGGTTCAGGCCGGCGTGCTCAACGCCGTGTTCCGCATCGCCGATGACAACAACCTGCTGCTCATCGACTTGAAAGACCTCAAACTCATGCTCGACTTCGTCGGCAAGAATGCCGCCAAGTTCACGACCGAATACGGCAACATCGCCGCCGCCAGCATCGGTGCCATCCAGCGCGCCGTGCTCCAGATCGAAAGCGAAGGCGGTGACCAGTTCTTCGGCGAACCCGCCTTCGACGTGATGGACCTCTTCGCCGTCGAGAACGGCCGCGGCGTGATGAACGTGCTGGCCGCCGACCGGCTGATGCTCAACCCGAAACTCTACTCCACCTACCTGCTGTGGCTCATGACCGAGATCTATGCCAAGCTTCCCGAAGTCGGCGACCTCGAACTACCCAAATTCGTGTTCTTCTTCGACGAAGCCCACATGCTCTTCGACGGCACCTCCAAGGCCCTGGTGGACAAGATTGAACAGGTCATCCGCCTCATTCGCTCGAAAGGCGTCGGCATCTACTTCATCACCCAGGTGCCCAGCGACGTGCCCGTCAGCGTCCTCGCCCAGCTCAGCAACCGCGTCCAGCATGCCCTGCGCGCCTATACGCCCCAGGACCAGAAAGCCGTCCGCGCCGCTGCACAGACGTTCCGCGCCAACCCTTCATTCAAGACTGAAGATGCCATCCTCGATCTCGGCACCGGCGAAGCCCTCGTCTCGTTCCTCGACGAAAAAGGCGCACCCAGCGTGGTCGAGCGTGCCAAGATCCTCTTCCCGCTCAGCCAGATCGGCGCCATCACCCCCGGCCAGCGCATGGACATCCAGGCCGCCGCACCCCGGAAACTCAAGGAGTACGAAAGCGCCTTCGACCGCGAAAGCGCCTACGAAGTGCTGACCGAAGTCAACCAGCAGCTCGAAGAAGAGAAGGAGAAAGAGCGCCAAGCCCTTGAGAAAGAAAAGGAAGCCAAGGCAAAAGAGAAAGAGAAGAAGGCCAGTTCGAAGAAAAGTACCGTAGGCCGCACTATCCTCGGCACCATGATTGCCGCCGCAGCCACGAGCTTCGCCCGCAGCGCAGGTACGCAGATCGCCAAGAGTCTCGGCGGCGGTTCCACCAAAAAGAGCAGCTCCACGAGCAAGAAGAGCACGTCCAGCAAAAAGGACAGCGATTCTGTGATCAAAAAGGCGACCAAGACCGCTGTCAATACCGCCACCCGCAAGGTTACCACGGAGATTCTCAAGAGTATCCTCAAATAACCCGTTGCCCAATGACCGCCCTCCCGTCAACCGCCTGGGGCGACTATTACGCGACGCATATCTACCCCGGGTTGTCAGCCGCCCTTTCGCGGCTGGCTTCCCCTTTCAGGTTCTCCCTTACTGAAATCGTGGTGGTGGCGGCCATCCTGGCTGCCGTATGGATCCTCGTACGGGCCATCCGGCGTCACAAACCCTGGTGGCGATGCATACTCGGCGAGGCGGGATTGCTGCTGGGTGTGGTCGCCTGGCTCTATCTGGGCTGGGGCTTCAACTACTTCCGCAGCAGCATCTTCGAGCGCGCCGAAACCACGCCCATGCCCTATGAGGAAGCGGATTTCATGGCCTTCATGGAAACCTTCGCCCACGAGCTCAACGAAAACTGGTGCGACGTGGAAACCCTCGATCCGGCCGCCGTGGAAGCGGACATCAAAGCCTGGTACGGCACCGTGCCGGCCGAATTCGGACTCTGCCAGCCCCGCTCCTGGCAGCATCCCAAGCGCCAGCTGTTCAACCGTCTCTATTCCGCCGTGGGCGTCCTGGGCTTCATCGGCCCCGCCTTCGATGAGATGCACGTCAACCACGACGTTTCAACCAACGAATACCCGTTCCTCTTCGCGCATGAATATTCCCATGTGCTCGGCGTCAGCAATGAAGCAGAGGCTAACTTCTGGGCATTCGAAGCATGCCGGGCCTCGGACGACCCGGCCATCCGTTACAGCGCGTGGTATATGCTGCTACGCCATACAGCCGGCAATATCCGCTCGCTGATGGGCCGGGAAGCATACCAGGCCTGGGCCGACACCCTCATACCGGAAGTATATGCCGATTGGGAACTTGACCAGATCCATTGGGAAGGCCTCCGCTGGCCCTGGCTGTCGCGCATCCAGCACAGCTTCTACGATTTCTTCCTCCGCAGCAACCGCATCGCCGAAGGCACGGCCAATTACGGCCAGGTTCTCCGCCTGGTCCTGACCTTTTCCCAATTCCACGACCATGGCGAAGAAGACTGACGGTATCCCCAAGACCAATGCAGCCCGGCTGCTCGACGCGGCCGGCATCTCCTACAGCCTCGTACCCTATGAGGTGGACGAGAACAATCTGGCCGCCGACCATGTGGCGGAACAACTCGGCGAAGACATCGAACAAGTGTTCAAGACGCTGGTGCTGCGCGGCGACAAGAGCGGTTTCTTCGTGTGCGTGATGCCCGGCAATTTCGAAGTGGACCTGAAGGTGGCGGCACGGATCTCCGGCAACAAGAACTGCGAGATGCTGCACGTGAAGGAACTCCTGCCCACCACGGGCTATATCCGGGGCGGCTGCTCCCCCATCGGCATGAAGAAACCCTTCCCGACCTTCATCCACGAAAGCGCACTGCTTTACGACTATATCTATGTCAGTGCCGGCATCCGCGGCCTGCAGCTGAAAATCGCGCCGCAGGACCTCATCCGCTTCATCGGAGCGGACTTCTATCCGCTTTGATTCTTGAAAAGGATTCGTTAAATTTGCGGATTATGCGGAAAATCGGGATATTAATCGGGCTGGTGCTGCTGGCAGCCGGGTGTTCCACCACCAAGATGCTGCAGGAAGGCGAGCATCGCCTGTCGGAGAACCGCGTCATCATCACCAATGACAACCGATACAATACCTCCTCCCTGACCCCGTACATCAAGCAGAAGTCCAATTACTACGTCATCGGCCGGTGGCATCCTCTCCTGTACGTCTATAACTGGCAGAACGGCAACGGCCGGGGATGGGACCGATTCTGCCAGAAAATCGGCCAGGCACCCGTCGTCTTCGATCCGGACCTGGTCGACGTCTCCGTGACCAGCATGCTTGACCACCTCCAGTATCAGGGTTATTACAACTCCACCGTCGTTCCCGAGACCACTTACAAGAAAAAAAACGCCAAGGTCGAGTATTACGTGACCCTCGGCAAGCAGTTCCCCATCCAGAGCATTGAATACCAGGCCCGCGACACTTCCCTCCTTCCCATCCTGCTGGCCGACTCCACGAATTTCACTGTCCAGCGCGGCGATTTCCTGTCCGAAGAAAAACTGGAAGCCGAGAGTGAACGTCTTTCAGCCCTCTACCGCAACAATGGCTATTGGGGCTTTTCCAAGAACTATTTCTTCTTCTTCGCCGATACGACAACGACCCCGGACCAGGCCGATCTCATCGTCCGGCTCGAGGACTATACCCGCAATGAGAGCGAGGAAGTCGCCCAGCCACACCGCCGCTATCACATCGGCAACGTGGCCATCATGCCCCAGCCCGGCATGCGCGTACGTCAGAAGTTCCTGCAGAATCTCAACCAGTTGGAGCCCGGCGAACCTTATAGCGAAGAGAAGATCAACCGGGTCTATAACCGCTTTTCCAGTATCCCGATGTTCAGCAGCGTCAACATGATGCTCCGGGAATCCGAAATCGACTCCAATGCCGTAGATTGCCGGATTCTCCTGCAACAGGCCCGCCTGCAGTCCATCAAACTCAACCTGGAAGGTTCGTTCAATTCCACCGGCCTGTTCGGCGTCACCCCTTCCCTCTCCTATACCCACAAGAACCTGTTCGGCGGCGGAGAGGTTTTCTCGCTTGGTTTCCGCGGCAACTTCCAGTTCATGTTCAGCAGTCCCACCCGCGCCACCGAACTCACGGTGTCGACGGGACTGAAGGTCCCCTGGTATCCCTCTTTCATCCGGCGCATGGCTTTCATCAACCTGCCGCAGATGGACATCAAATTCTCGTACAATTACCAGTTCCGGCCCGAGTACACCCGGAACATCGTCTCCGGCACCTTCGGATTCAGCTGGAACATCGCCAAGAAATTTTACTTCCAGCTCAACCCGGTGCAGCTCAGTTCCGTCAGCACCTCCCGCCTGGATCCGGAATTCATCAAGAAAATCCGGGACCCGTACCTCAAGAATTCCTTCCGCAGCCACCTCGACCTGGGCGGCGGCGGCACTTTCTATTTCACGACCAACACTACCGTCAACCCCAAAGTCACTTATTTCTACACCCGCCTCCAGTACGACTGTTCGGGCAATTTGCTGAGCCTGTTGGGGAAAACGGGCCTTTACAAGACGGGTGAGCGCGGGGAATACATGATTGCCGGCCTGCCCTTTGCCCAGTATGTGCGCGGAGAGGTGCAGTCTGTCGGTACATTCCGGCTCGGCGAGACCAAGAAATCTGCGCTGGCCGTGCGTGCGTTGGCCGGCGTGGGTTATGCCTATGGCAACTCTTACTCCCTTCCTTTCGAGAAACTTTTCTATGCCGGCGGTGCCAGCAGCATGCGCGGATGGCGGGCCCGGGCCGTTGGTCCCGGCATGGCACCGCGCGATACCAGCTTCTCCATCGCCAACCAGTCGGGTGACATGCATTTGGAGACGAACGTGGAATTGCGATTCCCGTTGTTCTGGAAACTGGAAGGCGCTGTCTTCGCCGACATCGGCAACGTCTGGAACATCGGGCTCGACGACCTGGACGGCGAATCACGCGATCCGCGCAGCATCTTTTCCTTCAAGAACCTCTTCCGCAGCACCGCCATTTCCAGCGGCCTGGGCGCGCGCGTGGATTTCGGCCTGGTGCTGATCCGCTTCGACCTGGGCGTACGCCTCTACGATCCATGCCAGCAGGAATGGATCGGGATCAACAGATGGTTCAAAGGAAATTACGCCTTCCACTTCGGCATCGGATATCCTTTCTGATGCGCAGACGGTCAGCGGGATACGTCGATACGGGTATAATCGTGCGCACCGACGTGGAAATGGACGGTGTGCTCCTTGACGGGGACTTCCAGATAATCAAAGGCGGCTTGCGGAATGAGTACGTCGACATCGACGGGATAAGGAGCGAAATTGGCCACGATGGCCATGGCGCTGCCCGCATAGCCGCGCATCCAGGCGAACTGCCGGTCAGGGTCGAAATGGTCGGATGACGGGTTGACGTACATCAGGTCGAACGTCTTGCCTTTCGAGAAAATCGCATCAGCCGAAGCGATCCGCATGAGGCGGCAATACTCCTTGTAAATCACGGACTCCTCTACCGTCAGATGGCCCGACAGGGCGCGTTTCACGGAAGGAACCGTGCAATAATCGAAGATTGACGTGCGGCCGTCCACGGCACTGAAGCCTTCTGCCTCCATGCCGCGTTCCCCATATTCCTGGCCGAAATAAATCAGGAAGGAGGCCGTGTTGAAAAGAAGGGAGACTGCAAGCGCGGCTAAGCCCGCCTTGGCGTTGCCGGCAAAGAAATCGGAGGCCAGCCGCTGCTCATCGTGGTTTTCCAAGAAGTTGAGCATCTGCGGCTGATGGTCGCCGAGGAACTGCCATTCCTGCGTCAGGCACGAAGCCGGTCGCTCGCCCCGCACGATACCGCGCAAAGCATCATAGAAACCCGATTTGTCGTATAACAGGTCGAAGCCGGCCCGGCCATAGCGCCGGTAATTGTCCTTGCCGTAAACTTCTGCGATAAACAGCAGGTCCGGATGTTTGCGGCGAAGCTCCCGGAAAGCCCAGGCGAAGAAATCATCGCGGACAAGCTCCACCATGTCACAACGGAACCCGTCAACGCCCTTGTCCACCCAGAACTTCAGGATGGCATACATCTTCGACCAGGTGCTCTCGGAGTCATAATTGAGCTTGACCGTATCATACCAGTCCGTCTCCGAAGGCCAGGCGTGGAACACGTCGTTGCCCGTAGCTTTCGCCGGATTCTCCACGTAGGTGCTGTGCAGGGATTCCGGCAGATGGAGCGGCTCGTCCAGCATGAAGAAGTTTTCTTCGGAGAAATAGCTCTGGTACTGGCGGAAGACATGGTTCGGCACGAAATCGATGATAACCTTCATGCCGGCCCGGTGGGTCCTTTTCACCAGCGCCTCGAACTCAGCCATCCGGTTGTCGAGGTTCACGGCCAGGGCCGGATCGACGTCGAACCAGTTGCGGATGGCATACGGCGAGCCGGCCTCGCCCTTGACGATGGTGGGATCGCAGTCGGGAATGGTACGGAACGATGTGCGGGTCGCGTGCGAGATGATGCCGGTGTACCAGACGGCATCGACGGAGAGCCGCTTCAGGCGGGAAAGTTCCTCATCGGTGATGTCGTTGAACTTGCCCGACCCGTTCTGCAAATAAGAACCTCCGGGAACGCAGCTGCGATTCCCGAAGGCTCTCAATAGCAGTTGGTAGATGATCACCCTACTTCCAGTTCAGGATCTTGTAGAAGTCGTAAGCCTCCGGGTTGGGGACATACTTCTTCGCGGCTTCGTAATCCTCGGGGGTGATGTAGTTGAGCAGGTGCTTGATCACCACCTGGGCCTGGTCGCCGTTGATGTCGACGAGACGCGGCGGAATCTTGCCCGTCTCGGGATCCTGGAGGTCTTCCAGATAGAGCGGACGGATCGTGCCGTTCTGGTCGACATAGACCATGCAGCCCGTCTCACCCTTGATGAAGAGTTCGTACACGCCGGCGCCCAGCTGCGAGCAGTAGAGCAGGTCGTATGCGATCGGGTTCTGGCAGCGGATGTCATAACCGATCTCGACGGGACGGGTCTTCACCTTCATGCCGAGTTTCTTGAACTCGATCTCGAGCAGGTCGTTGAAGAGCTGGGCCTTCGAGATCTTGCCGAGTTCCGGATGACCGTGGTCGTCGTAGGTGAACTTGATGCCGGTAGCCTTGAGCTGCTCGTCGCTGAGCATGTGGAACACGCCTTCCGACACGATGATGCCGCCGTAAGGGATGCCGCGCAGCTTCCGTTTGATGATGGCACTGATGGACATCTTGACGATCTTGTCGACCGTGATTTCCGTCTTGTTGAACATCTCGGGAATGATGATCATCGGGTAGTGGCAGGAAGCACCGATACCCATGGCCAGGTGACCGGCCGAACGGCCCATGGCCGAAACGATGAACCAGTTGCCGGACGTGCGGGCGTCCTCATACACGGTGGTCGCGATGCGCGTACCCTCGGACTTGGCCGAATTGAAACCGAAGGTCGGGGTGTTCATCGGCAGCGGAAGGTCGTTGTCGATGGTCTTCGGAACGTGGATGTTCTGGATATGATAGTTCTTTGCTTTCAGGAACTTGGAGATGCGGTTGGCCGTCGACGCGGTATCGTCGCCACCGATGGTGACCAGCAGCTTGATGTGGTTGTCCTGGAACAGCTTCAGGTTGAAGTTCTTGTCAAAATCTTCCTGGGAAGGTTTAAAACGGCTCATCTGGAGATAAGAGCCGCCACGGTTGAAGATGGCGTCCGCCAGGGCGAAGTCGAATTCGATGTAGTTCGGATCGGGACAGAACAGTCCGGAATAGCCGCCGTGGAGGCCGAGGACGCGGTAACCCTTGGCCATGAATGTCTTTGCAATAGTACCTTCTACGGTGTTGATGCCGGGAGCCGGGCCCCCGCCAGCCAGAATAATAATGGAATCCATAAGAATATCTAAAATAGTATCTCTCTTTTGACGTCGCAAAGTTATTACTTTTTGACAAATAATCGCTATTTTTGTAGTTTATTGAAAGCCTATGGCCAAAATCAGCAAATCAGCGGCAAAAGACAGGATCGAATTCCTGAAGCGGGAGCTCGAACGGCACAACCACAACTACTATGTGCTGAACAATCCCACCATCACGGATTTCGAATTCGACCTGCTGATGGGTGAACTGCAGGGCCTGGAGAAGCGCTTCCCTGAATTCGCCACCGAGGACAGCCCGACCCGCCATGTTGGCAGTGACCTGTCGGCCAAGGGCACCGACTTCGTGCAGGTAGCCCACCGCTGGCCGATGCTGTCGCTGGGCAACACCTACGCCCTCGACGAACTCCGTGATTTTGACCAGCGCATCCGCAAGGCGGTGAGCAGTCCTTTCACCTATTCCTGCGAACTGAAATTCGACGGTACCGCCATCTGCCTGACGTACCGCAACGGCCGGCTCCTCCGTGCCCTTACCCGCGGCGACGGCACCAAGGGCGACGACGTGACCCGAAACGTAGTCAACATTCCGGCCATCCCGCAGCAACTGCATGGATCCGGCATTCCCGCCGAATTCGAGATCCGCGGCGAAATCTACATGCCCTATGCCGCTTTCGACCGCCTCAACGCAGAACGCGCCGAAGCGGAACTCGACCCCTTCGCCAACCCGCGCAACGCCGCATCCGGCAGCCTGAAGCTGCAAGACCCTGCGGAAATGCGCACCCGTGGCCTGGACTGCGTGCTCTACCATCTGCTGGGAGAAGACCTGCCTTTCAAGACCCATACCGAAGCCCTCGAAGCCGCCCACGGCTGGGGGCTTCCGATTTCTGAATACAGCCGCTGCGTCGACAGCATCGAGGCGGCCATAGCCTACATACAGGAGTGGGATACCCGCCGCAAGACGCTCCCCTTCGCCACCGACGGCATCGTCATCAAGGTCAACGAACTCGACCTGCAGCGGCAGCTCGGCTTCACCGCCAAATCCCCCCGTTGGGCCACTGCCTGGAAATTCAAGCCGGAGCAGGCGCTCACCCCCCTGCTCAGCGTCGACTACCAGGTGGGTCGCACCGGCGCCGTCACACCCGTCGCCAACCTGGAGCCCGTGCAATTGTCGGGCACCGTGGTCAAACGGGCCTCCCTCCACAACAAGGACCAGATGGACTTGCTGGACATCCGCATCGGCGACTATGTCTATGTGGAGAAAGGGGGTGAGATTATCCCGAAAATCACGGGTGTGGAGTTGTCGAAAAGGCCCGCCGGTGCACAGCATCCCGTTTTTCCTGAGCGTTGTCCCGATTGCGGCACTCCGCTCGTGCGCGACGAAGACGAGGCCCGGCATTACTGCCCGAACCGGGATTCCTGTCCCGTCCAGATCAAGGGCCGCTTCATCCATTTCGCGGGCCGCAAGGCCATGGACATCCTGGCAGGAGACGCCACGGTGGAACAGCTCTATGCCAAGGGCTGGATCCGCACCCTTCCCGACCTGTACGACCTGACCCGCGAACAGCTCATTTCGCTGGAGGGATGGCAGGAGAAGTCCGCCGACAACTTCCTCGCCAGCCTTGAAGCCAGCCGGCAGGTCCCCTTCGAGCGCGTCCTGTATGCCCTGGGCATCCGCCATGTCGGCGAGCAGACCGCCAAGACGCTGGCCCGGCATTTCGGCTCCATCGATGCCCTGATTGCCGCCACCCGAGACGATCTTGTCCAGGTGGAAGACATCGGCGACACCGTGGCCGACGCCATCCTGGCTTGGGCCACCTCCGAAACCGGTCGGGAAACCGTCCGTCGACTCCGCGAAGCGGGACTGCAGATGGCCGTGGCCGACACGGCTGAGACCCGGCTCTCCGACCGGCTGGCCGGCAAGACCATCGTGATTTCCGGCAACTTCTCCATCTCGCGCGAGGCCATGAAGGCCCTTGTGGAAGCCCACGGCGGCAAGAACGCCGGTTCCGTGAGCGGCAAGACCGATTACCTGCTGACCGGGGAGAAGGCCGGTCCCGAGAAACTGAAAAAAGCGGAGAAACTGGGCATCCCCGTCATTTCCGAAACTGAATTCCACCAACTCATAGAAGCCTGACGGAACCATGCGCCTATTCCTCGCCCGCATCAGAGACCTCATCCAAGTCTTCGTCAAGTTCCTGACGAAGGACATCTGGTCGCTCGATTTCAGCGAGTTGAGCAAATTCCGGAAGCAATTCATCAAGAATGTGCAGGCTTTCATCCTGACCGCCAAAGGGTTTGTCGGGGAACGCGTGGGCCGCGAGGGCATCGCCCTCAGCTGGTTTACCACCCTGGCGTTCGTTCCCATGATCGCCGTCATCCTGTTCATCTCGAACGGATTCGGCCTGGACCGGCTGCTCGACGAGACGCTTTCCGCCTCGTTCCCCACCAGCACGCAGCTGATCCACGTCATCACGGACTATGCCCGCAACATCATCAGCGCCACGGAAAAAGGTGCTTTCGGCTGGATCTCCTTCCTGAGCTTCGTCTGGACCATTGTCTGGCTGATGATCAACATTGAGATCGCCTTCAACCGCATCTGGCAGGTAAAGGAACCCCGCAAGCTCTGGAAACGCATCGCCGTGTACGTCGCCATCATGTTCGTCACGCCGTTCGTGCTGGTCCTCCTTTTCTCGGGCTGGACCTGGTACGCCCGTTTCATCGGTCTCCTGCAGGGCAGGCTGGGTGTCTTCCAGTTCATTACGACCAACATGTTCTGGGTAGCTTTTTACGGGGTCGTCGTACTGGCGCTTTCCGTGATGTACAAGTTCATCCCGCACGCGAAGGTGCGGTATGGCTCGGCCCTGAAAGCAGCCCTGATCGTCGGCGTGGCGTTCCTGGCCATCCAGTGGTTCTACATGGGCACGCAGGTAATGGTGACCCGGCTTGGCGCCGTGTACGGTGCCCTGGCCTTCATCCCCCTCTTCATGATCTGGCTCAACCTCTGCTGGCAGACCATCCTGTTCGGGGCGGAACTGTCGCGGGGATACACGCTGGTGGACTATCGAGAAGCCAAGGAACGCGGCCTCTCCGACCTGACGGCGGAAGAAGCCGTGCAATTGAATACGGACGACTGACATGTTTACGGAAGAAGATTATAAACTGATAGCACGGGAGTTCGAGGGACTCAAGGAATCCAGCCGGAAGCGCTGCGCCGACGACGAGCAGTACAAGCTGGTTCTCAAGGCCTTTGAATTCGCCAACGAGGCCCACAAAGGCGTTCGCCGGCGATCCGGCGAGCCCTACATCCTGCATCCGATCGCCGTGGCCAAGATCGTGGTCGACGAGATCGGGCTGGGATGCAAGTCCATCTGCGCGGCACTCCTCCACGATGTCGTGGAAGATACCGAATTCACGGTGGAAGACATCGAGCGCCTGTTCGGCGCCAAGATCGCCTCGCTGGTCGACGGACTGACGAAGATCAAGACGGCCCTCGACAATGACAACAAGAACAAGGCACTGTCCAACCGGGTGAGCCTCCAGGCCGAGAACTTCCGCCGCATCCTGGTCACCCTGAACGACGACGTGCGCATCGTGCTCATCAAGCTGGCCGACCGCCTGCACAACGTGCGCACCATCCAGTTCATGCCCGAATACAAGCGCGACAAGATCCTCAGCGAGACCATGTATCTCTTCATCCCGCTCGCCCACCGGCTCGGCCTCTACAGCATCAAATCGGAGATGGAGAACATCTGGCTGAAGTATCGTGAACCCGCCGCCTATGCTTCCATCGAGAAGCAGCTCGACAAAGTCATGTCGGAACGTGGCGCCCTGATCGACGATTTCATCGCGCCCATCCGCGCGGAACTCGACAAGGCCGGCTACCAATACACCATCCTGAAACGGCTCAAGACCCCCTACTCCATCTGGAAGAAGATGTCCACCAAGAACATCCCGTTCGAGCAGATCTTCGACCTTTATGCCGTACGCATCATCTTTGAGCCACGGGGCAACTTCAGCGAGCGCGAACAGTGCTGGTACATCTTCTCCATGATCACCGGCCTGTACCCGTACAAGCCCGACCGTACCCGCGACTGGGTGGACAATCCCAAAGCCAATGGCTATGAAGCCCTGCACCTGACCGTGATGAGCAACGGCGGCAAGTGGGTGGAGGTCCAGATCCGCAGCCAGCGCATGAATTCCATCGCGGAGCGCGGTATCGCCGCCCACTGGCTCTACAAGGACACCGAGGGAGCAAACCGCAGTGACAGCGAAATCGACCACTGGCTTCAGCAGGTGCGCGAGATTCTCGAGAATCCCGACATCGATGCCATGCAGTTCCTCGACGAATTCCACCAGGAACTCGTCACCTCTACCATATACGTGTTCACGCCCCAGGGCGAATCGAAGAGCCTGGCCAAGGGATCCACGGCCCTCGATTTCGCGTACAGCATCCACTCCGAGGTGGGCAACCATGCCATTGCCGCCAAGGTCAACCAGCGCCTCGTGCCGCTGTCCCAGATACTCACGGGCGGCGACCAGGTTGAGATCATCACCTCGGACAATGCCAGGCCCAAACGGGAGTGGCTCGATTTCCTGAAGACCAGCCGGGCCAAGAGCCAGGTGATGGACTATCTGAAATCGGACAAGAAGAACAACATCAAGGAAGGCATGGCCATCCTGGACCGGAAACTCGACGAGCGCAACATCACCGAGCGCAGCCGCGTCATCAAGAAACTCATCGACTATTACAAGGTCGGCGGCGGAAAGGACGAGCTGTACAACAAGATCGGTGTCGGCGTCATCGACCTGACCGACCTCGACAAGGCCTTGAAAACCAATGCGGAGCGCCGAAACGTCCAGATGTGGGGCGTCAAGCTGCTCAATCCGGTCCGCAACAACTCCATCAACAAGAAGAGCGAGTTCCTCCTGCAGGAAGACGTCGACCAGGGAACCATTTCCTTCAGCATCGCGGAGTGCTGCTCCCCCATCCCCGGCGACAGCGTCGTAGCCTTCATCGAAGACGACGGCACGGTCACCATCCACAAGAAAAGCTGCCCCGTGGCCACGAACCTGGCCTCGAAGGAAGGACACCGGATCGTGTCCGCCCGCTGGAGCAAGCACTTCATGATGTCCTATCTGGCAAGGATTTCGCTGTCAGGCATCGACCGCGTCGGCGTACTGAGCGACCTCTCCCGCGTGATCTCGCTGGTTTTGGGCGTCAACATGCGCCAGCTCCACATCGAGGCGCACGACGAGATTTTCGAAGGGTTCATCGATCTCTACGTGCACAACACCGACGACCTTGACAAATTGATCCGCGCCCTGTCCAAGGTAAAGGGTATCGAGCGGGTTAAACGTGTAGAAATGAATTAAGTATGAAAAGAATAGTTGCCCTGGCCCTCCTCTTGGCGCTCTTTGCAGCCGCTTGCATCGCCAGCCATTCCTGCGCCAATACCACCACGGCGCCGAGCGGCGGGCCCAAGGACACCCTGCCCCCCGTCCTGCTCAAGATCACGCCGCCTACCGGCGCCACGTCCTTCCCGACCACTGACGGAAAGATCACGCTCCTGTATAATGAGTACACCATCGTCGACCAGGCCAAATCCAACGACATCCTGCTGTCGCCTCCCACAAAGCGCCGGCCAAAGACGAAGGTCAAGGGCAAGAACATCATCGTCACGCTGCAGGACACGCTCAAGGCCGACCAGACCTATACCCTCGACTTCGGCCAGGCACTGGTCGACAACAACGAAAAGAACCCCGCTCCCCGGCTTGTCTATACCTTCTCCACCGGGGAGACCATCGATTCGCTCTACTTCACCGGCAACGTCATCGACAGCAAGACACTGTTGCCCGTCAAAGGCGCGCTCGTGACCGCCTACATGGACCAGTCCGACTCTGCCTGCCTCAAGGCATTGCCCGACGCGGCCGTCAAGACCGACGACTGGGGTTTCTTCGTGATGCGGAACTTGCGCGACACGCTCTATCAGATTTTCGTGCATACCAATAAGGACGGCAAGTACATATACAACCCGGACGAAGACGAGATCGGATTCCTCGATTCCCTCTATCATCCGGTTCGCGTCGTCAACGATTCCATTCCGGAACTGCATTCCTTCGACATGAAGGACACCATCCACTGCCGGGCGCGCGAGTCGATGATCACACTGGTCACCTTCAAGGAATTGCAGACGGCCCAATACCTCCAGAACAGCGGTCGCGTCACCGAACGGCAGGGCTTCCTCAAATTCAGTGCAGCTGACGTCCAGATCAACTCCCTGGAATTCGTCGGCATCCCCGACTCCACCGTCATCATCCAGTACAACCGCACGCGCGACAGTCTGGATTTCTGGATCGATACCGACTACCGCCTGGATGACAGCCTCCTGATCCGTATCAACTACATGAAGACTGATTCCACCGGCGTGCTGGCCCCTGAAGAGGAACAGCTCTCGCTGGCCGTCAAGCAACCAGAGGGAACGAGCCAGCCAAGCCGGAACAAGCAGCAGCAGCCCGACACTACCTTCCAGCTCAAGGTTACCGCCAGCGACGAAACGGTCGAGCAACTGGGCGTCAGCATCGAGTCGGCCCTGCCCATCACCCGCATTGTCCGTGACTCGCTGGTCCTGTACGAAACCAATCCGAAAGGGCAGCGTTCCGAAAAGACCTATATATTCAAACAGGATTCCACCGATATCCGGCGGTACATCGTCACCCCGGCCCAGGCGCTTGTCAAGGGATACGAATACGAGCTGAGCATCCCGCAAGGAACCTTCTTCAACCTCGACAAACTGCCCAACGCGACGGCTACCGCGAAGTTCAAGGTGCCCCAGGCTGAGAACTTGAGCCAACTGCAGTTGGTCCTGTCGGGCGTCGATTCCCACTACATCGTGGAACTCACCGACGAAAAGGGTTCGAAGGTCTTCCGCACCCACCAGGTCAACAAGGACGGTTCCTATCTCTTCCCCTACCTCCAGGCGGGCAGATTCATGATCCGCATCACTTGCGACAAAAATGGCAACGGCTACGCCGACACCGGCAACCTGCTGGAGCGCAAGCAGCCCGAGGTCGTCCGTTTCTTCGAGAGCAGTCCAGGCAACAAGGTACTGGACATCCCGGAATCGACGGACATCGAACAATTCATCGACTTGAAAATGATGTTCAAATGAAACGGCTGATCCTCATCCTGATCCTGTTGTCGTCCGCCTTCGCCGCTGGGGCGCAGGACGAATTCATCTTCGACATGCCCAACGACTTCGCCGACATCGACACCGTTCCGCCGCCGACCAAGTTCAAGAGTATCCACATGATCGGTGCGGGCTACGGCATCAACTTCAGCGGTGTCACCTCTTCGCCCAAGCTGGGACAGGAACGTATCTGGACATTCAACAATGTCGGCATCTACTACACGTATTACCACGCCCTGTGGGACCATCTGTTCAATTTCGGCATCGTTGTCGGGGCCAAGCACGGCTATGAGGGATTTACATCCTCATACGAAGGCTTCGGCGCCACCTATGAAGTCCTGGAGATTCCGCTGATCTCCCAATTCAAGATTGACTTCTCCCGCTTACGCCTGCTGATAAACGTCGGTACCTACTATGGGTACCGGCTCTCTACCGACAAGGAGGGCGGTTTCGACCAATATGACCAGCGATACGACTACGGTGTCATCGGCGGCGTGGGACTGGCGATCGTCTTCAAGCCGCTCGAACTGCACATCGAAGGCAATTACAAGTATTCCTTCGCCAGTCTCTATCAGACCAATAAATACAGTGACATCTACTGGATGTTCACATATCCCCAGAACATCATGATCAGCGCTTCGCTGCACGTCCATCTATGGTAGCACGTCCCGTTTCCTTCCGCATCGCCGGCCGTGTGCCCATCGGGGCCGGCCAGCCGGTCTTGGTCCAGACCATGTGCAACACGTCCACCGACGACATCGCCGCATCGGTTACCCAATGCAAGGCCATGGCTGCTGCAGGCGCCGACCTCATCCGCCTGACCACGCAAGGTCTCAGGCAAGTTGAATCGCTGCGCGAAATCAAGCGGCAACTGCGGGCCGAAGGTATCGACACCCCGCTGGTGGCAGACATCCACTTCCTGGCCGACGCGGCGCTGGCGGCGGCTTCCGTGGCCGACAAGGTGCGCATCAATCCGGGCAATTTCGCCAAGGAGCACGAAGTGGCCTGCGCCAAGTTCCGGGAGCTGATCGCGCTGTGCAAGCAACACGGCACGGCCATCCGCATCGGGCTCAACCACGGCTCGCTGGGCGAGCGCATCACACAACGTTACGGTGCCACCCCGCTGGCCATGAAGGAAGCGGTGATGGAGTGGCTGCGCATGTGCGTGGCTGGGACTTCTTCAACGTGGTGGTCTCACTCAAGGCAAGCAACACGATCGTCATGGTGGAGGCATACCGGCTGCTGAACGTCGCGATGCGCGATGAACTGGGTTATCTCTTCCCGCTGCATCTGGGCGTGACGGAAGCAGGCGGAGGCGACGAGGGCCGCATCAAGTCGGCCGTAGGCATCGGCACACTGCTGGGCGAAGGTATCGGAGACACGATCCGAGTCTCACTCACGGAAAATCCGGTCCACGAGATTCCGGCGGGCCGGCAGATTGTGGCGGCCATCGCCGACGACTACAGCCCCCGCGGCGGCCGCACCAAAGTGGAAGCATCCGACTGGAACGATTTCATCATCAAAGGTTCCTGCCTCTGGGGCCCTTCCCTCCTCGACAAGAAGATCGACGATTTCTCGCTGGAAGGTTCGACCATCGGCGGCGCTCCTGTGCCCGCCCTTCAGGCCAATGCGTTCCGCGACATGCTGTTGCAGGCCTGCCGGCGGCGCTTCACCCGACCGGAGTACATCGCCTGCCCGGGTTGCGGCCGCACGCTCTACGATCTGGAAAGCACATTCAACGAGGTGAAACGCCGCACCAGCCACCTGGTCGGCCTGAAGATTGCCGTCATGGGCTGCGTCGTTAACGGCCCCGGTGAAATGGCGGATGCCGACTATGGCTATGTCGGTGAAGGCCGTGGCCATGTTACCCTATACCGCGGAAAGACCCCTGTCCTGCGTTACATCCCGCAGGAGGAAGCCATCGATAAGCTCCTGGAACTGATTGAGAAGGATATACAAAAAAATTAGTATACTTGAGGCTTGTATTTTTGAATTATTATTTAATAAATAGCACAGACCATATGAAAAGAAATGGAATGAAATGGGTTTCTCTGTTCGGCGCCCTGGCCATGCTGGCCGCTTGCGGGCAGGAAACTCCCAATGTAATCCCGACCTCTTTCGAGACGCTTACCATTGAGAAAAAAGATGTCGTGATTCCCGTCAAGTTCAGTGCAAAACTGAAAGGCAAGTCCGACGTGACCATCACGCCGCAGGTAAGCGGCCAGCTGATGAAAATTGCCGTGACCGAGGGTCAGCAGGTTAAAAAGGGAACGGTACTCTTCCTCATCGACTCCCGCAACGCCCAGCTGGACCTGGAAGCTGCACAGGCCAACCTGCTGGCCGCTGAAGCCAAGGAAAACAGCGCCAAGCTGGAGTATGAGTCGAACAAAAACCTGTTTGAGAAAAACATCGTGAGCCGCTACATGCTGGACAACTCCGAGAACAATTACAAACAGGCACAGGCAGCTGTGAGCCAGGCCCGTGCGGCGGTGAGCCGTTCTAAGGTGAACCTCGGCTTCTGCACCATCACCTCTCCCGTAGATGGCGTTATCGGTGACATTCCGGTTTTCGCAGGCGACCAGGTGTCGCCCGGTACCCGCCTGACGATCGTCAGCGGCAACTCGATGATGGACGCAGAGTTCTCCTTGCCCGAAGCCATGCTTGAAGAAGCATTTTCCATGGGCTATGACGGCAAGATGAAAGATGCACTGAAACTCTTCCCTGACGTTACCTTCCTCATGAAGAACGGTACGGAATATCCGCTCAAGGGCCGCATCACGAGAGCCGCCGGCGTCGTGAACGCCGCTACGGGTACCATCTCCTGCAAGGCTACCTTCCCCAACCCTGACGGTATCCTGTATAGTGGCATCCAGGGCACCCTTGTCATGCCTGTCGACCAGAAGGACGTGATCGTGATCCCGCAGAATGCAGTCGTTCGCCTGCAGGACAAGTCGCTCGTCTATAAGGTGAAGCCCGACAGCACCGCGACCGCCGTCCCCGTGACGACTGAATCCTTCTCGAGCGGACAGGATATCATCGTCACCTCGGGTCTCGAGGTGGGCGACAGGATTGTTACCGTTGGCTCCAACAACGTGATGGAAGGCCAGCGTGTACTCTTCTGATGGATTTAGGATTGACGATTGCCCACTATGAAAGGAAATATTTTCATCAAAAAATATGTGATGGCGTGTGCCATCTCGATCGTCATCGCACTGATCGGGTTCATCGCCATCACGGGGCTGCCCATCGAGCAGTACCCGAACATTGCACCGCCGACGGTCCGTGTATCCACGAGTTACACGGGTGCCGACGCGAATACGATCATGAAGGCCGTGGTCCGGCCGCTGGAGGAGAACATCAACGGCGTGCCCGGCATGACCTATATCACGTCCAGTGCCGCTTCAACGGGTGAAGTTTCGATCCAGGTTTACTTCGAACAGGGCGTCGACCCGGATATCGCCGCCGTGAACGTGCAGAACCGTGTCAGCCGTGCCACCGCCCTGCTTCCCGCCGACGTGACGAAGGTGGGCGTGCAGGTGCAGAAGCAGCAGAGCAACATCCTGCACGTCGGTGCGTTGAAGAGTACCGACGGGCAGTATGACGCCAACTTCATCTCCAACTACATCGACATCAACGTGCGCCCGAAGCTGATGCGTATCACCGGCGTCGGCGACGTGCTGGCCCTGGGTAACACCTATGCGCTCCGCATCTGGATGAAACCCGACGTAATGGCCCAGTACGGACTGGATCCGAACGACGTCTTCGCAGCCATCGGCGGCCAGAGCTTCGTCACCGCGACGGGTTCGCTCGGCGAGCAGTCGGAGAACGCCTATCAGTACTCGATGGAGTACAAGGGCACGCTGCAGACGGTCGAGGAGTTCAACGCTATTGTCCTTCGATCGAGCGACGGCGGCCATCTGCTGCACCTGAGCGACGTGGCGGATGTGGAAATCGGTGCCGTGAGCTACAACTTCATTTCTAAGATAGACGGCAATCCGGGTACCATCTACATGGTGTTCCAGGCGCCTGGCGCCAACGCCACCGAGGTGAACGCCCGCATCGGTAAGCTCTACGAAGATCTGAAGCCCACGATGCCGGCCGGCCTGGAATTCGAGATCCTGGAAACTTCCGACGACTTCCTGTTCGCCGCTATCCATAACGTGGTGGAGACGCTCATCATCGCCATCCTCCTCGTAATCCTCGTGGTGTATTTCTTCCTGCAGAGCTTCAAGGCGACGATCATCCCCTCCATCAGCATCATCGTGTCTCTGCTGGGTACGTTTGCCATCGTATCGCTGGCAGGATTCTCCCTCAACATCTTGACACTCTTCGCATTGGTGCTGGCCATCGGTACAGTGGTGGACGACGCTATCGTCGTGGTGGAGGCGGTCATGGGCAAGATGGAGGCCGGCGAGCACGACGCGCGGAAAGCTACCCGCGAGGCGATGAGCGAGGTGACGACCGCCGTCATCTCCTGTACGCTGGTCTTCATGGCGGTGTTCATTCCGGTGGCCTTCATGCCGGGTACGTCGGGCAGCTTCTTCCTGCAGTTCGGTGTGACGCTGGCTTCGGCCGTCGGCCTGTCCTGCGTCTGCGCCTTGACGCTGTGCCCTGCCTTGTGTGCCCTCATGCTGAAATTCTCGGAAGACAAGAGCGAGCGCAAGAATCTCAACTATTACACCAAGAAGGCGTACACGGCCACGTACAACGCCATCCTCAAGAAATATAAGAGCGGTATTACCAAATACATCACAAAGCCGGTCTTATCCTGGACCCTGTTGCTTGCTGCGGCAGCCCTGCTGGTGTTCTTCATGATGCGTCTGCCGAGCGGCCTCGTGCCCCAGGAGGACCAGGGGGTCTTCTTCGCCGAGGTCCGAGCCCCGGAGGGCTGTACGCTGTATGAGACGCAGGGAATCGTGGACCGCGTGGAAGAGAAGATCAAAGCGATCCCGGAACTGGAGAGCTACGCCATGGTCAGCGGCTATGGTATGCTGGTGGGCCGTGGCGGCAGCAGCTACGCCACCCTCATCATCCGCTTGAAGAACTGGGATGAGCGTCCCGGCGTAAAGCACAACATCACCTCAGTCTATACACGTTTTGCGGCCAGTTGCAGCGACATCAAGAACGCCAGGGTGATTCCTTTCCAGATGCCGCAGGTGCCTGGCTACGGTAGCAACAACAGCGTCAACCTGGTGTTGCAGGACCAGAACGACCGCCCGATGTCGGAATTCAACGCCGACGCCAACAAGTTCCTCGCGAAACTGAATCAGCGACCGGAGATCATGATGGCGACGAGTACCTACTCGGAGCGCTTCCCGAAGTACCAGGTCGATGTCGATGCGACGCAATGTGACCGGGCCGGTGTTTCTCCGGCGTCCGTTCTCAGGACCCTGGGATCTTACTGCGGCGGTTCGTACGTGGGCAACTTCAACCAGTTCGGCAAGGTGTACCGTATCATGGCCAATGCATCGCCTGAATATCGCCTCGACCCGTCGTCCCTGAACAACATCTTCGTCAAGGTGCGTGGCGGCAAGATGGCGCCCATTTCGGAGTTCGTCACGCTGACGGAGATCGTCGGTTCGTCGTCCGAGGAGCACTTCAACCTCTACCAGAGCATTACCTGCGGTGTGATGGCCGCCAACGGCTATACCGAAGGTGATGCCCACAAGGCCATCGCCGAGGTGTTCAAAGAGGAGATGCCGCGTGGATATAGCTATGAGTACGGCGGCATGTCGCGCGAGATGGAGGAAGCCTCCGGCAGCAACGCCACTGCGCTGATCTATGTCATCTGCGTCATCCTGATCTATCTCATCCTCGCATCGCTCTACAACTCCTGGTTCACGCCGCTGGCCGTGCTGCTCTCCGTGCCGTTCGGCTTGATGGGCAGCTTCGGCACCGTGTACGTGATTTCGCTGTGCGGCCTGCAGGGTATGGAGAACAACATCTACCTGCAGACAGGTGTGATCATGTTGATCGGCTTGCTGGCCAAGACCGCCATCCTCATCACCGAATTTGCATCCGAACGCCGTGCGCAGGGCCTGTCGATCCGCGATGCCGCCCTGGCAGCTGCCGAGGAGCGTCTGAGACCTATTCTTATGACTGTCGTCACGATGATTGCGGGTATGATCCCGCTGATTATCGCCGGTGGTGCCGGTGCAAACGGCAACCGGGTGCTGGCCATCGGTGTGGCGGCTGGTATGCTGGTCGGTACGATCGCCCTGCTCTTCGTCACTCCTTTCTTCTTCATCGTATTCCAGAAACTGCATGAGCGGTTCCAGGGCAAATCGACGGAGGAAGAGGAAGAGGCCGTGGCAGTGGCAGAAGCAGTGACTGAGAACTGAAATTGATGACTATGAACTACAAGAAAATATTAGCAGTTGCCGCCCTGGGCCTGATGCTCGCCAGTTGCGGCATATACAACAAGTATGAGTCGGAGGGCTCGGCGCCGGCTGATGTATTCGGCACCGATGTAAACGTCGTTCACAGCGGTTCCATGGCGCAGCTCTCCTGGCGCGAGTTCTTCACCGACCCTGTGCTGCAGGATCTGATCGACTCGGCGCTTGTACGGAATACGAACCTGAATTCCGCCCGCCTGGCCGTCGAGAAGTCTGAGGCCTCCCTCAAAGCCTCCCGCCTGGCATACCTGCCGTCGTTCAACTTCTCGCCGTCGGGCAATGTCGCGAGTTTCAACCAGAGTGCCGCCGCATGGACGTACAGCCTGCCGCTCCAGCTCTCCTGGGATCCCGGTCTCTTTGGCACCAACACGACCAAGAAGCGCAAGTCACAGGCTGTGCTCATGCAGGCCCGGATGCAGGAGGAGAACGTGCGCGCGAACCTCATCAGCACGGTCGCCCAGCAGTATTTCATGCTGCAGATACTCGACCGCCAGCTGGAGATTCTCCTGGAGACGGACAGCCTCTGGAATGCTTCGTTAGAGACGCAGAAAGCCCTGTGGGAGAACGGCAAGAACTACTCCACGGCCGTCGACCAGATGGAGTCGTCCTACCTCACCGCCAAGACACAGATCGTGGACGTTCGCCGCAACATCCGCAACGTGGAGAATGCCATCTGCAAACTCCTCGCTATCCCGCCGCAGCACATCAAGCGCAGCGAATGGGGTACCAGCACGCTGCCTGACCATGTCAGCATCGGCGTGCCGGCCGAGATGCTGCAGTATCGTCCCGACATCCGCATGGCCGACTTTGCCATGGCTGAGGCCTTCTACAACACGCAGTCTGCCCGTCAGGCCTTCTATCCCAACATCACGCTCTCCGGTATCCTCGGCTGGACCAACAACGCCGGCAGCCAGATCGTGAACCCCGGTGCACTCCTGCTGAATGCCGCCCTTTCGCTGGCACAGCCCATCTTCGCCCGCGGCCAGCTGAAGGCCAACAAGAAGATTGCCGTGCTGAACGAAGAGGATATGAAACAGAAATATGTGCAGACGGTCATCAATGCCGGCAACCAGGTCAACGAAGCGTTGGCTGACTGCCAGGCCGCCCAGGAAAAACACACGTATTACCACCGCCAGGTGGAGGTGCTGCAAAACGCCTATATCGGCACCCATGAGCTGATGGACAGCGGCAAGGCCAGTTACATCGAGGTACTTACCGCCCAGGAGCGGTTGCTCAGCGCACAGCTCAATGAGGCGATGAACATGTACAAAGGCGCCCTTGGCGTCATCGCTCTCTACATTGCCCTCGGAGGATCCACAAATTAGTTTTGTGGATCCTCTGTCTGGAGGGTTCCTTCATTCTTTCGATCGTTCCGGATTTCATCCAGATAACTGGCGGTAATCACGCCGGAAGGAAGAGCGATAATAGCAACCCCGAAAAGCGAGGAAATCATGCTCACCAATCGTCCGATCCCGGAGACCGGACAGATATCTCCATATCCGACAGTCGTCAACGTCACCGTCGCCCAATAGAGTGCATCAAAGAAGGTACGGAAGATCGGTTCACCTGTCTCCGGGTTGATACGCGGCTCCAGATTGAATACGAACAGGGCTGTGACAAAGACGTAGGCAACAGCGATGAACAGCACCGAAAGCAACACCTTTCGCTCTTTCTCGAGTACGGTGACCAGCACGTGCAGCTTTTTGGTATACCGCAAGAATTTGAGCAGACGCAAGATGCGGAACAAACGGGTCAGTCGCAGCAACTTGAAGCTCTTGCTCATCAGGTTGAAAGCCGGAATGATGGAGAGCTGGTCAATGATGGCCATGAAGGTAAACGGATAGATCAGGAACGAAACCGCCCCCCTACCCAGCTTATAATCGGCGGTAATCCAGCGGAGGATGTAGTCGATGATGAAGATGGATACCGTCACCAGTTCGACAATGCGGAATTCGGGACGGGATGCCCTGAACATCAGCGGGATAATGCTGATCATGATCGTGATCATCATCCCGATATCATAGATTCGGCTTGCGCGGGATTCCTTCTGGATAACTGCGTAGATGCGCCGCCGCCAGTTCTTCTTGGCCATTGTAATATCTTGTTGTTTATTGTTTTCCTTTTCTCATGTTCCTGTACAGCCGTTGTGCAAAGAACAGGCTGATGACGATTCCGACGAAGCCCATCGCCCGGAAGACGACCGTCACGGCCTCCATGCCGTTGCCTGATACAGCGGACGTCGTGCACAACAGGCAGGAGCCGATGAAGAGCGCGACGATGATGAGCGCCCGGACAGCGTATCCCGTAAGGCGGCTGACCGTCTGGAGAGCCTTTTCCTCGAAGGAGAAGTCAGTATGGAACTTCACCTGTCCCTTCTGGAGCATATCGAGTGTCTCGGCGGTCTTGACCGAAGAGTCCGTGACACCTTTAAAGAGCTGCACCAGTTTCAGGGCGATGTCGGGATTCATCTCCTCGGGATGCTCGAGGTTCAGGTTGAAGCCGGATCCCATGTCCACCTTGCTGATGAAGTAATTCAGGATATTCACTTTCGGACTGAGCGTCTTGACGGTGCCTTCGATGGCGATGACGCCGCGCGAAAGGTTGGTGAGGAACGGATCGACCTTGTAATTGCCGTTCTGGAGCGAATCGAGGACGACAGTCAGGAGGTCGCCCAGTTCAAAGTCGCCGACATCAGTGCCGTTGAACTGGTTGCACATGTCCTCGCACAGCCCGAGAATCTCACCGTGGTCGACTTCTCCCAGCGGCTGCGCGATGGTCATCAAGATTCGCTTGAGGCTGTAGGCGTCCTTCATCACCACGTTGGTGACGATATCGATGAGCGTCTGGCGCTGCTTCTGGGTCAGCGTGCCCATCATGCCGAAGTCAATCCACTCGATCGTGTGTTCCGGAAGCGGAATCTTTTTCTCTTCGGCAGGCTTTTCTTTCTCTTCCGCGGGTTCCGTCCCGGGTTCAGCCGCCGATTCTGCCACGGATTCGGCTTTCGCTTTCGCTTCTGCTTCAGCCTCAGCTTCAGCTTTCTTTTTCCGGGCTTTTTTCTCCGCAGCCGTAGGTGCCTTGATGAAGACGTTGCCGGAGTGCGGATCGGCGTGATAGAAGCCGTCCGTGAGGACCTGCGTGGAGAAGTTGTCCGCGATCAGGGCCGCCAGCCGCTCACGCTCGTCTTCATCGAGCGTGTCGAGGTATTCGGTGTTGCTGACCTCGGTTCCGGTCACGAAATCCTCGGTGAGAACGGCTTCGCAAGTAAGTTCACGGTAGCATTTGGGACTCACGATCCGCTCGCGGCCGAGATTGTTGTTATAGAAGCGGTCGAGATAGTTCGCCTCGTTGGTCAGGTCGAGCTCGAACTTCGAGGTCTTCTCGAGTTCCACGATCAAAGCCTTGACGTCGATGCCGCCCACATTGCCCTTGACAAACTTGTCCAGAACCTTTTCGATGAGGGCGAAGTCGCGTGCGACGGTTTCGACGACACCCGGGCGGCGCACCTTGACGGCCACGACGGTACCGTCTTTCAGCGTAGCCTTGTGAACTTGGGCAATGGAAGCAGAGCCAAGGGCCTTTTCGTCGAAGGACGCAAACAGTTCATCCACCGGCTTGCCCAGGTACTTCTCGATCTGGGCACGGACCGTATCCATGTCCATGGGCACCACTTTGGAACGAAGTTTCGCAAGCGCCTGGCTATATTCGGCAGGCATGTATTCTGTCTGCTGGGAGGCGATCTGTCCGAGCTTTACGAACGTCGGCCCCAGGTCCTGCAGAATATCCACGATGATTTCGGGAGTGAAGCCGTCATCATAATTATACTTCTTCAAGACGGCGATGATCTCCTTGAGCCTTCCATTGGATTTCGGCTCTGCTTTTTTCGCCTCCTTGCGTTGTTTCATCAGGGCAGTGATAAAGTTTGACATACGTATGACCTCCTATTAATTTGTTAATCAAATGAATTTAGCCTGTCGCCACGCGACAACATCATACAAAGTTATGGATTAGAAAGTTGCGAAGCAAAAAAAGGCGGCTGAATAATCAGCCGCCTTTCTTTTTCCTTTGCAGAAGCAATTATTTCTTCTTCTGACCGTATCTTGAGTAGAATTTGTCCACGCGGCCGGCGGTGTCGACGAGTTTCATCTTACCGGTGTAGAACGGGTGCGAGGTATTCGAGATCTCGACCTTCACCAGCGGGAACTCCACGCCATTCACCTCGATGGTCTCCTTCGTGTTGACGCAGGAGCGGGTGATGAAGACGTGCTCATTGGACATATCCTTGAATGCTACAAGACGGTAGGATTCGGGATGGATTCCTTTTTTCATGGC
>Ga0265298_10000488_pt1 | contig 58902 bp, 81 predicted proteins | sample AusTroGonzalo_MG_3_FD_193486 | JGI IMG/M metagenome (GOLD analysis project Ga0265298, IMG submission 193486) | Bovine rumen microbial communities from tropical cattle in Woodstock, Queensland, Australia - Gonzalo_01 | ecosystem: Host-associated > Mammals > Digestive system > Stomach > Rumen ... | reverse complement strand
TATATGAAGGTTGTTGTAGTCTTTCTTGTCCTGAATACTTTTGTAATCAATCATTTGTGGCTGTGGATTTCTTGCGTTTTCATCGATGTATGCTTTAAATTCAGGATCTGTCTTAAACATATTGTTTATGATTGCTGAAAGACGCTGCAATACAATTTTGCTTGTTGCATCGTATTGTTCGTTGTCTATTATAGTGTTTTGGTCCAAACTATCTAGATATGCATCAAATATCTTCGAATTGAATAGTTTCTGCAATTCGCTTGATTCTTTCACTCTATATATATCGTCGCTATCCTCGTAATCTTTGTATGCGAATACACTTACGTTTATTCCGTGTTCATGTGTATCAGCAGAAATGCTGATTAATTTTGCTTTAGCTGACTTTGGAATCGCTCTAAGTGAATTGTATTTGTTTTCGCTGTTGGCTAATGTGTTATCGACTTCTTTAAAGACTAAGTCGTTGTGCATCTGCTGTAGTTCTCCCTTAAGCTCTATGCATACTATTCGATGATTCACTGCGTCATTTACGTTTATGCATCCAATATACATGAAGTAAGGCTTTTCAATGTGCACTGCTTCGAGCGAAAGACTTCTTTTCAATTTATTGTATGTTTCATCAAATTTTTTCATTTTTTCTACTAATTTTCGATTGATTTATTTTTATTATTTACAATATTTATATTGTAATTAGATATTCATATTATAAATACTAACGTTATGGACTACAGATGCACTATATGGAAGAAGCAGAAAGACGGCTTGTACAGCGGCATCTCTTGCAATTACGGAGGAGAATTCAGCGTCGCTGGCAGGATTCTGCTGATGAACTACTCTACTGAAGAGATGGTCGATAGACTTATCGACTTAGGTTTTCTATCGTCTATTGGGCCAACATTAAATGAATGCGTAGCATACGGTAGAGATAGAGGCGAACTTAAGAGGATGTTCTTGAACTATTCAATTAAGCAAGCAGACTATATTGTGTATACCAGATCGCCTAAGTTCAAGTATTGTTGGATCGATGGACGTTGGTATTGGGGGTTAAGCAATCTTAGTCCATTGCTTGACACGTGCATAAAGGAGACGACTAAATGAATTATTGGCGACTTGAGCTTAAATATACATCGTTTCCAACTGAGAAGATAATCACAGATTGGTATGATAGTTCGGAGAGGTTCACGACGCTTATCGATTTGTATAAGTATTTCAAGGGTCTGTCGAGAGACACTCTTCCGAAGATAGACGTTGCGTCGAGACGCATTGAAGGACTTGATGGTTTAGTTCATGTGCATGGCAGAGTGTTCTTTATGCAAGAAGACGAGGCTAACGAAGAAGACTTCAAGGAGTTATTGGATAGCATATGAAATCTGTAGTATGGTACGAATCTTTAGATGAGTCTATTCCACAGAAAGTTCATATGATGAAGTGGAGAGAGATTCTAATAGCGTTGAAGTCTGCTGCGAAGAAAGCTTTTGCTGAGGACGATAAGTTCGATAAGTTCTGGGACGAGAACTGGGAGGACTTATGGCTGCAAGCGAAGAGCGACGACATCACTGGGACGAAATTGAAGTCTCAAGATATTTGGTATGCGAAAGGCGATACTGCTGAGGCTGATATTCTAGGCGAGATAGACAAGCAAGCTAGCAAGTTCGTCTCTGCATGGAGAAGCGAGCATTCTACTGAAGATCCTGAGTTCTATGAAGTAACGGAGGATGATTTCTTGAAATGATGCTATGTGTGCTAAAGAATGCGTTCATCAATGGCAAGATGTGCAAGTTCTATTGCAAGCTGCCTAGCGGGATGGATCTATATAGCATAGACGACATCGCTGCTGCAATAGTCGAGCTTGGCTTTCCTGAATATCCAAGGAAGATGAAGGTTCAGCCATTGTCAGTGGACAGTGGCAAGGTAATGTACATCTTAAGCGGAGGTCCAAGGCTATGGAAGACATATGATCTTGAGAAGGCAAGGGCTTTCTGGGATCCATACTTCAGTGAATGCTTAAATGGAGTCTTTACATTAGGCGACTTGGTGAATGCGTTTCGATACATAAAGCGAAATCTTCTTATAGATAGAGCATATGAGTTCATTAGCGAAGTTGGAAGCATATATGATGAAAAGGATGAAAAATAGAAAAGGCGTCGTTAAGCTGCATACAAATGGTCTTGTGGAGCTTGTCGAAGGAGACGGTTTCAGAGTTTGTCTTGACAAAGCGCTGAACGAAAGCGGCGTTACAAGATCTGTAGTTGAAGAGCCAAATGGTGAGCTTTCACTTGGAGGCGCGATAGACTATTCGACAGAAGATGGAATGAAGATAGTTAGGGCTTTCTCGAAGCTTGCGAAAGATGGCTGGGAGATTATGTAATGAGATTTTGGGAAGATTTGCAGAATGGATATGCAGAAGCTTACGATAGGTTCGCCGTGAATCGACAGTATAGAAATAAGTCTTTCAAAAGCGATGCTGAATATGTGAAAGCGCAGACGAAGCTTGCTGAGCAGATCGACGAGCTGGACAAGAAAGCTTTGGCTAAATGCCGTGAAGTGATAGGCGTGCTGTATCCTGACATCGAAGTGCTGATGTTAGACTCAAGGATGAACTCAGTGTCGAAGCAGTCGCTTGGTAGACTGCTATGCAAAGGCATTGAGTCGACGACTGCATGCGTAGACGTTGAGCAATGGTTCCTTAGACAGACTGCTCATCGAATTGGCGTAGACAGAATCGAAGATCTGCCAGAGGATTTGCAGAAAAAATTGCAAGAGAAGAGATGAGGACGGTTTTTTAGTAGTCTTTCATATATTTTTGGTGTGTCATGCATTTTTAAGCGTTTTTTAGTTATTTTAAAATATGCTTAGCATGACATATTTAGTTTATTGAAACATGTAGAACAACACCCTTCACAGAGGAGAAGAACTATGCCATTTGTAAAATACCCGCATATAGAGCAGACTTGGAAGATCGAGTATATGCCTTGCAGCTTAGACGTCGAGTGCATCGCAGCCGTAAAGATTGATGGATGCAACTTCCAAGCAGGAATCGACGAAGACGGGACATTCTTTGTTGGGACGAGGAACACTCAGCTTAAAGCTGACGACAATTTCTACCGTTGGCAGTACATTATGCAGAAGCTTGATGTCGAGAAGAAGCTAAGGTCTTTGAAAGCGCCGTGCATACTATATGGTGAGCTTTGCGGAGGGCTCTACAGGCATCCTGACGTCCAGAAGGTCGACTGCGCTGTAAGAATCCAAGGCCGTGTCGACTATTCGCCTGACAATGAGTGGGTTCCATTCGACTTGATGCTGAATGGCGAGATCGTATCACAGGACAGACTAGCTGAGGTATGCCAAGCGTTAGACTTGCCATGCCAAGAGGTTAAGTTCAGGGGCACTCTTCAGGAGTGCTTGGATTTTTCGCCAGTGTTCTTAGATGAGACCGGACATCGTCTGTGGGGACTGCCGTTGATTGACGGGAATGTAGCTGAAGGGCTTGTCATAAAGCCAATCAACTGCATCATCAAGAACAATGGCGAGCGAGTGATCTTCAAGAACAAGAACCCTAAGTTCAAGGAGCGAATAAAAAAGACGAAGAGCGAACTTAAAGAGCTTAACGGTGACTTGACTGAGTATGAAGAGAAGTATGCAGAGCAGCTGGAAGAGCTGTGCACGGTAAGTAGAGCGGCTTCAGTAGTGTCGAAGCTTGTGATGCCATCATTTGGCGATGCGATGTCGGCGTTCATTGGCGATGTGTTCGATAGCTTCTATGAAGAGCTTTCAGATGAAGACAAAGCTGAGATGAACACTGTCGATCCGAAGGAGCTTGACATGAAGAAGATTAGGAAGCGACTTAACAAATCTGCTGCTGACGTAGTGCGTGAAGTGTGGCTTTCTCTTGATTCATCACAGCGACGATAATTGCAGAATGTCTTTAGCGCGGCTTATAGCTGCGCTTTTTTAGTTTATAGCATATGCCAAATAAATAACGTTATAAAATTAAATGCGAAATTATCAATATGGCTGGCATAAACAATGTTAAGAACCTTGTCGCATACACCGCTGATGAGTTAGATGAAAGATTCAATCAATATACTACAACTGCAGAGTTAGAACGCGACTATTATGACAATAATGAGATAGATGAGCAGCGAACTGCTCTATATAATAAAATCAATGAAGAGAAGACTAATCTTTGCGGCGGCATAGCGACCGAGCTGACAAATGCGTCTTCGTATATTAATAGTCAAGATGGTGCTTTAGGTGAAAGAATTGACAACGAAGTTGCAACAATTAATGCTCATCTTATTTCGACTGACAGCAATCATGCGAATCTGAGAGCTGATTTCGATGATTTTATTCCAGGTACATTGCGAATAGACAATGAAGGCCATCCAATCGACATTCTTACATTTGTCAATGATAGGATAACTGAGCGGAATGACAAAAGCATTGGTTTTCCAAGGCATATGGAGACCTGCGTCTCATAGCGGCAATTGGCTTCCAACTGAATATAGATCGACAGGCTATGCAAGTAGAGTGAAAATTGGCGATTTATGGATAGTTGAAACGCAGAAGGCTGGAAATCCAACTGAAGTAACGTATGATGAATACATTTGCACTGAAATAACAGGTGATCCTGACAATAGGACTACTGCTACGAGATATACATGGGAACTTGCTGGCAATATAACGAATCTTGATTTTTCTGATACATTCTATACAAAGGTTCAGACTGAGAATTTAGTTGATGATGCAATCAGAGAATTGTCAGGAACTGCATCAGGTCTTGTGAAGGGCACTTCGGCTGTACTTAATGCTGACATTCAAACGAGAGCTCTTTCGACGAATGTGACTGCTATTAGCGCTAACCTTTATGATAAGACGCAGAATTTAGATGATAAACTGTCAGCCGCTTTTAGATATATTGGAAGATATGAAACTTTATCAAATCTTTATAGTCTTAGATCTACTGCGAAAATTGGAGATGTCGCTCTGGTGCAGACGATAGCAAATTCTAATCGTTATGATGCTTGGATGTATACTGGAGATAACGAGTTCAAGGATCCTTATGATGATTCAACTGGAAGCAATGTAATTGCCGGTTGGAAACTTTTAGGAACTATGCCTAAAGCATGGATAGACCATGTGTATATGAGAATAGATTATGGCGAGATTCTTATAGATCGTGCTAAAACCGGCGCAATTTCAGATGCTAATAATCATACTAACCATGTTAGTGGCATTTTGACTGGAATGATCGACGGAACATCAGCAGTTCTTCAGAATCAGATAGACAATATCAACGTAGAACTTGAGAATGAACTTACATATAAAGGCTATGTAGATGATCCAACGACTCTTGTCAATCTTAATACGCCTGAGAAGCTTATTGGCAATGTCATGGTTGTGAAGAACACTCAAGAGACTGAAGATCAGTTCGATGCTAGATCTATTTTGTCAAGCTATGATACTTATGTGTGGACTGGAGAAGGCTCGACTAATAATGAACGCGGATGGCATTTAGTTGGCCCAATCGAAGGAAGCAAGCTGTCGGCGTTTTTTGCGACTAAAGACTATGCTAACGATAAAGACGCTGAAATTCTTCAGGCGGCTCATCAATATGCAGATGATCATATATCTTCAGCAATAGCAGACAATCTAAGGACTGTCTTTAAGATCAAGGCTATATCAAATAATATTACTAGCCGTAGTGAATTAGAAGCGGCGGTGCCAGCTTCGCAGAGAAAGGCTGGTGATGTGTATCTTATAAAGTCAAGCAGTGTGTCAGAATTGTCGCTATATGATGAATACGTTGTGAAAGAAAATGGTGGCGATTTTGAGCTTCTTGGTTCGATTGACGCTGCGCATTTTGAAAACTACTATACGAAGTCTGAAGTAAATGCAGATTTCTTGAAAAAGACCGATGCGGCTGCTACTTATATTACAAATGTATCTGCAAATACTAGAATGAATGAACTTGAAGGAAACTTGCAGACGCTGAATCGTTCTCTCAACTCTGCTAAGACTGAGTTGAGCGGCGTATTGAGTTCATATACTGACCAACGCGAGATAGCTATTAGAAGCACGATGTCTGAGAAGGAAGACGCTATCTATACTACTATAGCTAATAAGAAGTCTGCTGCTGTAAATGAAGCCAACACTTATACGAATTCAAAGTATAATGACATGAAAGCATATGTAGATAATACTGTTGAAAATTCTATTGATACAGCTAGTAATTACATAGAAGAGGACATTTACAACAACTACATAGGCGGCTTATTAGATAAAGACAATTTGCTTGACATCGACATAAACGATCTTAGGTCTCAGATTCTTTCTACTAGACAATATGCAGACAGCATTGTGTCCGGCCATAACAATTCTCTTTCGACTACAGTTAGAGATAAGTTTGAATCGTTAAGTACAACAATAGACAATAATTTTGGAACAAAGGATTGGATAAATGGTTCGCTGAAATACGACCTTGAACAATATATACAGACTAAGGTAAACGAAAGAACATCTACTGTATTGACATTCAAAGGCACATTTGAGGATGTTAGTGAACTTGATTATGTTCTTCAGGCGCAGCGTAAGATTGGCGATATCTATTTAGTCAAAGTAAAAGAGAGTGGCGTCGTCGTAAGAATAGACGAATATATCGTTAAGTCGGCTACTGGAAATCATGAAGACTTCGAATTAGTTGGCGCGTTAGACAATACCGCGATGTTCGACAATTACTATACGATGGAACAGATTGAAGCGAAGTTGCAGACGAGAGACACTAACATAGCTAATACAAATGCAAATTTAGCAAGCGTCAATTCAAATCTTACACAGAACTATGTAACGAAGACTGATCTTGCTGGTGAATTGAATCAGTTGACTACGACTGACATTCCGGCTAGAATTCAGAGCATTGTAGCCAGTCAAAGAACGGCTAAGAAGGTGCTAAGGTACGATGAGCCTTTGAGCAAGGTTTCTAATACTAAATGCATAAAACTTAGCGACATCGTTGATTGTGGTATGCTAGTATTCAACACTGCATTATGTAATGACGTTGTAGATGGCAGTACGTCTGCTTACGCAAGCCTTGCTAATCTTAGATCAGTCATGGACAATCCTAGTAAGCCTACAAATAAAGCTTCGCAGTCTGCGTACTTTTTCTTGCCTTGGATTTTAGATGATATTTCAGCAGCTGATGATGATACTGTTAGATCGATTTCAATGCCAGTAAAAGTGCGTTTGCCTAGATATTATTATCTATATGGTACGTATAATTCTGGCAATGGCGATACTAAGTCGGCTATTTTAACTGGTTATACTGCTATATTAAGTTCATTATATTTGTCACAAGATCAACCATATATATTTGAAAAGGGTGTGACTACACAATATTATTTTCATTCCACTACAATAAGTGGAGTATCTTCTACAGCAACTGACAATGATTATTGCTTACTTTATAGAAGTACTGTACCAGATGGTACACAAGATGAAGACAATGTTTACATTGATCCAACAATTCCTAATGCCGATTATCCATCATATTATACAAGTATTACAGGAAAATCAACGTATGGTCTCATTTGCTCTTTGTTCTTGACGACTTCTTCAGCGATTTCGGCTACGCATCCAACTTATTGTAATGCTAATCCTAATACTGATGTTGCTAATAGTTATTGGCTATATAATCAAAGTAAGACTGGATTTTTGCGTGATGTAAATTTATTAGAAAGTTATGTATATTTGACATATGAAATGACTGTTTTGTTTGGAGGAGCTGGCAAACAGTTTACTCAATTTACATATAATAATGGACATAGATATTATCTACCAAGACAGGTTATATTTAAATATAATTCTGGAAATGTTTTGTCTATGATGAAAGACAATGGCAGCGACGATATACTTATGAAGAGCATTGGATACGAAAGTTATGATTCTACAACTGGAACTGGCAATGTTTTATCAGGACTTGTAAGAGATGCATAGTTAAATAAAAAAAAATGCGGAACATAGTTCCGCATTTTTTATTTGCTTAAAATTTATTAGTCTTCTTTGTCTTTTCTATTTTCATAATAGTCATTGTAGAAGGACTTATTGTATTCGTCGTCTAGCCCATCATCGCTGTCTTCGTTTCCATTAGACGTCTTATGAAGACCATAGACTCTCTCGAATTCGTCGTAGATGTTGTTTCTTAGCTCTTCACGGATTTTCTGCTGCTTCTTCTCAGACTTTATCTTCTGCCTAAACACGTTGTAAGCAGTCTGTGTGAAATATGAGAATGGGTTGCACTTTGGATGATCTAAATTGATTTTGTCGATTGAATGCGTAATGCATCTTGCTACAGCGTCTGCTACAAATTCGTCTCTATATGTATATCCGAAAAATCGAGGATGCATTGAAAAACGTGTACAGATCTTCATGATCATAATACCAAGTTCTTCAGATATCTTGCCTTTTCCATCTGGAGACTTTGCCTTTGATTCTTTGTATTTTCGTAATTCAGCAATTAAGTCTTCAGCCTTTACATAATATTCTTTTCTTTTTTCTTTTGTAAGTCCGGCATGGAACTTCTTTTGAAAGTTCATTTAAAGCATCTTCATCATCGTCATCATAATCATCGCCTACATAGCCATCGTCTTCATCATCGTCTTCTTCGGCATAATTTTCTTCGTTATATTCATCATTCAATTCTTCATCGATCATATCGATGTCTTCATCGTCTTTCTTTCCCTTCTTTCTTTTGAACATGGTTGTATATATATTGCACATTTATTTTTTATTAAATTAATTTATTTTGTCTAATTTTTAAAACGTGTCATATGTTCTTCTTATGCCGAACGTTTTTAATAAATATTCTAAAGACGTTAGTATTTACCTTAAAAATATAGGAGATCATATCATATGATGGTTAGAACAATTCAACATCCTGGTGTTCAGATCCAGGAGTCTGAAATTGGTGGATATACAAGTACCGTCGTCATGAATAATGCGTATATCATGGGCTTCACAGATAGAGGCCCTATATACGACTATTCATGGATCACGACTACAAAGGAATTCACTAAGATCTATGGCGAGCCACAGACCGAAGCTGAAAAGTATCTGTTCATTGCAGTGCAGTCAGTTCTTCAGAATGGTGGAACGCCTATCGTGGCACGTATGCCATACGACAATAAGCAGTGCAAAGCATATAAAGCTTTGAAGATGACCTGGGCTGACATTACGCCTGACATTGACACTGACCTTAAAAGCCCGCTCGTTCCTTTGCAGGACGTCGCTGACAGAATCAACATCAACAAGAGCTTCCAGGAGATTTTCACAACACAGTCAGTTATGATCAATGGTTCTCTTGCTACTGAAGACGATCTTAAGAAGATTACTGTCGCACAGATTGCTGAGCAGTTGAATCCATATAAGTCTGGCAGCGAAGTAGCAAATGGCGTTCTTTATGAAGACTTCATTCAAGGCCTTATGATAAATGGCGTTTATCCTTCAGGTCTTGGCATCGACCAGCTTGCTGTTAGCTCAATGGTTGAATCGCTTTTCAACGATGCTAGCAAATGTCGCAGGACTTGGTACAGATACGATGAAGGCGAGAACAATGCAATCAATCCAGATCTTGCTGTAATTACTGGTGGTTTTATCCCAGAGCCTATTAGTTTCAATCATTTCCATCCAGTGTATGACAAGTACATTAAAGTTACTTATAATGATGTCGACGAAGATGGAAAGAGCTTTGAGAATGTTGCGATGATTAGCGTGTTCAACGTTGCGCCTGAAAATGGACTTGTTTCAGGCTGGGAATGCTATAATGCAAGCGACATTCCAGAGAAGATCGCAAACGTCGTCAATGAGATGTATGCTAAGTATAAGAGTGGGGCAGCTTCTGATTCTCCATTTGCAAGTGGTCCAGATGCGCTTACATCTAAGAAGAACCCGACAAACTACAGAGGCATTCACGAATTCGTTCTGACATCTACAAATTATAAGTTGATTGACTTCGCGGTTGAGGCAGATCTTAATTCAGATGGTAAGTCTTATGAATATGTTACCGGCGATAAGGTTGCGTATGTTATGCTTCTATCTGATTTCACCGAACATCCTACGTTTACTCTTGAATACGACTTTATCGTTAGACCTAAGTTAAAGCCAGTAGACGAGCAGAAGTACTACTATATCTATCAGGGTGATAAATCTTTTGTTGATATTTCTGACTATGTTAATTTCTGCGTTGAAGATGGCAAGATTAATTCAGATATATTCAAAGACTTCTTTGGATCTGATACTCCAACAAGTGGTGAGATATTTGGCTCCGCTAGAGACAGTACGCCGCATCATAAAGATGTTCCGCTTGATACATTATATCCATTGTTTACGAACACGACAAATGGTATTTTATTAAATGCTGATGGCACAAGCACAAATAAGCTTGTTACGCCTGAAAACATTAAAGACGCTGAATCTAAGTTAGTTGCATTCTACAATGGCGATATTGAATCACCTGCAATATCTGGTGTTTTAACGCTTGCTGAAGCTAAGACGATTATCAGGACATCTAAAGATGTCATTGCTGCGTTTAATGGCGATACACAGCGCATCAATGATTTCATTACTACAATTTTTGCGGGCGCGACTAATGATACTGTATATCCAGTGTATTCGTTTGTTGAGTTCAAGAATAAGCAGAATCCTACTGTATATCCTCCAGAAACTAACACTCAAACTGACGTAAAGCGATATAGGCTTTATGATCCGGAGATATTAGCAGGTCCTACGAAGTGCAATCCTCTAAACTTCACTGATTTTGTATGTTCTGGTACGGTCAATGTAAAGGATTATTCGGTGACAGTTCTCTTTGAGACTACTCTTGCTGATGTTCCTGTAACTGAAATTACTGATGACATCATATTCGAGAATGAGCCTCTAGTTTGGCTTAGAACGATCTACAACAATCCATACTTCGTTAGAATTGATGAAGACGTCTACATGGAACTTGAAGCTTCAATGCTTACAACTCCTGAGATGGGATTCAAGTATGGTCTGTATCTTGATAGTGAAGACTGCGAAATCAGCAATGATCAGTATGACGATCTTGTGACTGTAAATCAGTTCAAGCAGGTCGACCGTACAATTGACAAATATGGTCAGGACATTGACGATGCCAACTTCATTATCGTCGATAAGCAGAAGACAGTCGTCAATGGCGTTGGTGGAAATCTTGGCTATTTTACATGCGTCATCGACCCATTCGATGCTTTGAAGGTTCAGCGCTTGCTTGTCAATCCAATTCAGGAAAAGGAAGCTAAGCTGAATGCAAGTTCACGCGAAGTTTCTTCAACTGATGAAGAGGGTGTCACTCAGACAAGAACGTTTAAGTTCGATCATTCGACTGCTAACAGCAATCGCCTCGACTACTGGGCTTATGAATCCGCAAATGCTTGGAACCTCATCTATGAAGACTTGCTTGACAGCATGGACTGCTTGCAGAGAGTCCGCAACGCTGACGGCATCTACATCGGCGAGCCTAACCCGAAGAAAGACGAGAAGCCGAACATCATGGATTCTTGGAGCGTTCCTCTGACTGGTGGATACTATGAAGACTCTATCTCCAAGACTCTGATGAGGAAGTTCCCTGGCATTCCGTTAGCAAGCGTGTCAGTCGAAGACCTCAAGGATCCGGACTATAAGCCATCTATCATCGACCACAACTATGCGACGCATATCATGGTTGCGGTCTGCAAGACCACCATCGACCAGACTAACGGCAAGATCGTCGTCAACTTAGTCGAGACGTTCTTTGGCTCGCTCTTCAATGAGAAGAACTTGCAGAACGGCCGCTCGCTGTTTATTGGCGACATCATCAACGCTAACTCTGAGTACATCGAGTTCTACCGCAACGACTACGTCTCAGCTGGCGAAGCTGGCGCATACGACCCGCCTGAATACCGCAGGACGGACGTCAATCAGATCTTTATCAAGGACTCTGACGAACTTAAGAACGCTGCTCAGCTCCGTGGCATCGACTACGAAGACTATGGCTGCGATGCACTTGATCCAGCTGTCAAGGCTGCGAACGAGGCTGAGTACTATAGCGATCTTGAGAAGAAGCATATCTATGCAATTGACAAGAAGGAAGTCTGCATCTACAATCTGCATTGGGAAGCTAACTTGACGTCCTTCTCTAAGAAAGAGTCTCAAAAGGTCATCGCGAACACAAGCGGCCTTTACTCTGTCACTGACGGCACGACTATCAACATTGCGAAGAACTTCCTCGTTGACATGGACCGCTGCATCAAGTTCATCAAGAACATCGACGAGATTCCACTGCACTTCATCTGCGACGCTGGACTTTCAACTATCGCCCAGTTCTGCGACAACGTTGTCTGGAACCCGAATAAGAAGTCAGTCGTTGGCGAAGAAGTCAATCCTATGACCGGCAAGAAGACTGGCGTCAAGATCTATGAGAAGACTGGCGGATGGATCACTCAGCCGTTCGACCCAGACAACGACCCTGACGGCGAAGACCGCTACATCACCGGCTATGAAGACGTCGCCACTTGGCGCAGAGTCGTCGAGAAGATCGTCTCTATCGCTGGTGAAATCAGAAAAGACTGCTTCGCTATCATCGACGCTCCACGTCAGCTCACGCTTGATGGCGCTGCGCCAAAGATCCGCAGGAGCAAGTTCACAAACAACTTTGATAAGACTATCGGACGCTGCATGCGCTACATCAGTGGCATCAATAGCTCATACGTCGCTGGCTACTACAACTGGCTTAGGACGACTGACCAGTACAGCGGCAAGTCCATCTGGATTCCTCCAACGTCGAAGATCATCGGCAACTACTGCTACCTGAACATCAACAACCTCCCATGGCTGGCTCCAGCTGGCTTGACGTACGGCTTGATTTCCGGCTGCCATGCGGTCTCGCACAACCCTGACTACCAGGAAGAAGATCAGATCTACATGAAGTCTTGGAACTACATTAAGCAATATCCAATGGAAGGTCTCGTCGTCGAAGGCCAGAGGACGCTGCTTGGCAAAGAGTCAGCGTTCGAGCGCGTCAACGTTAGACTGCTGTTCTTGGATCTTGAGAGGTTCGCTTACAATGTTTCGAGGACGTTCAAGTACCAGGTCAACAACACGTACACGCGTGAGCAGTTCGTCCAGACGCTTAAGCCGAAGTTCGAAGACTACACGCTTCGTGGCGGTATTTATGAATACCTCATTAGATGCGACAACACTAACAATACGCCAGAGACGATTGACGCGAATGAACTTAGAGGCGACATCTTCATTAAGCCTGCTCGCTTAATCGAGTTCATCCTCTTGAATTTCTGTGCTACGTCTACTGCTACTGACTTTACAGAGCTTCAGCTTGGTTAGTCGTATAGCTTAGATTAAATGAAAAGCTGAGGGCTTTAAGCCCTCAGCTTTTTTGTTTATAACATTGCAGTACGATTATTCAAATTTGAATAAATATTCAATAGTTAATATTTAGTTAATATTGATAAAAATGAAGAAGTTCGACAATATAATAAATGATACGCTTAAGTCATGTGGCTTTACGATAAATGAAGAGCAAGTAGTATTCGACCCATCGAAGATGCAGTCGATTCCGCTTCATAGGGAAATCGCGTCTAATCTTATAAACTATCAACGTCCAGGCCAGCCTCTTATCAAAGGCAAGCTTGTGCCAGGCTATCCTCATTTAGTTGTATTAGCTCAAGGATCTGAATATGAAAGGTCTCTTGTTTACAAGGATGACAAGCCTGGCTATTGCGGTTTTTATTTAGTAAACGCAAAGCCTGTTGAAGTTCAGAATGGTTTAATCGAGCTTCTTAAGGATAAAATCGATCTTCCATTTGAATTGATTCCGATAGGCATTGTTGAATCTGATGCTGCGGCCGCACTTTTATATGGAACGATTCCTGAAAAACCGAACTTTGGTGATCAGGGAGAGTCTGACGACGATAATTCAGATTGGTCAGACGATGATGACGGCGATGATTCATATTGATATGTTTTGATATATAAAATTGGCTGGGATTTTTCTAAATCCCAGCTTTTTTGTTTTGAAATGACATTTTTATTAAAAAATAAGCCGTTTTGATTTGACTATTTCATATTATGGTTTATATTTTCAATATAGTTCTGAAGTTAAAATGTTAGAAAAGGACGTGTTGAAATGATTGAATGCATTAAATTGCTTGTCTATATTCTGTCGATGATCGTCACTATAAGCGCATTGACGTTAATCGCTGACAGCTTAATCGACGATTCTGGAAGAATCGTCAGTTTGATTCTGTTGCTTGGTCATTTAGCGTTCGCTGCATACGACTACAAGATGATGTTTCATGTTGACTTCTACATGGCTGTGATGACCGTTCTAGGATTGATAGTAGCGTTCATTTGCGAAGCTGTGTTAGACGCATTGTGCGCTAAGAACGCGCCATTGGAGAAGACGAAAGAAGAAGTGCTAAGGAGAGTCGAAAATGAGTAACGACATTAAGAAAGTCACTACGATACTTCCGGTGTTTGGCGAGAAAGCTCAAAATTTGATTGCGTATGCATTTGAATGTCTTTCGAGCATTAGCTGCAATACTGACTATCGGATCACTTATTTCGACTTGGCTAAAGACAATGCAGTCGTATGCTCACAGTATCTTTGCAACGACAAGACTTCTGACGACCTGCGGAGTTTCGTGATAGCTACGTTGGCTCGATACTACAAATGGGTGAAAGACGGCTGTGATGATAAGTATGATGCTGTAGCTATAGAATGTGTTTTAGCGAAATTGAATGGCAATTCATTGAATAGTTTTCCAAAGAAGACTGTGTTAAAGTATGTATCTCACCCTCTTAGCCAAATGCAGATTGAAGCTAAAGACATTCTTCGGAAAGAGAGAAGCAAACTGACTGATGACTTTAAACTGACTATGGAGAGCATCATGAATAAGCGAGACGCTGAAATCAATGAGATAAAGAATAAGTACGCAGCGATAATAGAAAGTGAGAATGCGACATATAATGTAAAGATGAATGAATACACGGCCAAGATTTCTGAAATTGATAGGGGCTAATATACATGAATATGACAACGCTTAACGTATATGGGAAGAATGCATGCTTTGTCGTGGAAGAAGCGATACGGCATGCATTGTATAATTCAAATTCTTCATTATACCATCTGAATCCAATGAAAGTCGCGATGAACGCTGATGGCGCAGTCGTCGTCATACCTGGCGAGCCAACGTTTCATGATCCGGATAGAGATATGAAAGACTTAGTCGTAGAAGCATTGGAGTATTTTAGCTATCAGTGTAGTCAGAATCCATTGTCTACATATGCAGAAGAAGCGGTCGACTGCGTCCGAGCTGCTATCTTAGACGAGCCGCTTGATAGATTTGATGATAATATCGTCGAGAAGTACATACAGAAGCCTTACAATTCGATTCAGTCTGAGACGATTGCAATGCTGAGAGATTTGATGATCCAGAATAGGAAAGACTACGAAGCAAAGATTCACGATATAAATATTTGGCAGATGCAGATGTCGGCTGATTTGGAGCGAGATGTCAAAAACAAGCGAGCTGAAGCTAACGCTGCATATCTTAAGACGGAAAATGAACTAATGGATAAATTGAACAAAATAGAGGAATCGAAATGATAGAAGGCGTTAGCTTAAGTAATTTCATCATTAGTTCGGCGTTAGCGGCAATGATCTGCTTGATGATGCTGTATCATTACAAACGAAACAACTGCGACAAAGAAGAGCTGCTTTCGTCCATCGTTTCAGTAGTTATGCTTGACTTATGCGTAGGCATGACAATCGTCTTCGTAGTCATATATGGAATGCTGTTTGTCAGTATGCTGATCTTGACGATGGCTGACTTTATCAATAGCCTTGGTGAACGTTTTGTTGAAAATCGAATCGACAAAGAGATTGAAAGAAAGACTGTGGCATGTGCTGAAAACAAGCTTAAGAGCAAAGTATTGAAAGACATAGGAGAATAAAAATGTGCAATTGTATGGTTCAACATCAGTACGGACGGACGTTTACAACGCAAGAAACAAGACAAAATGAAGCAACCTGCTTAAATATAAAGCATGACATTGACTCAACTTCTGTGACATGCATTTTCTTAAGCATGATAATAGTGATTGCAGCTGGTGTAATTGTCAACGTGCTTTCTTGGAGACGTTCAAAGGAACGAGGCATTGCTATTATAATGTATATTGTATGGGGATTTTGCAATTTCTTCATGATTTCATCTCCTAAAGCGATGCTTGCTATTGATTTGCTTGTGTTTTTGTTTTTCTGCATTTTACCGATGATTGAACTAAGCAAGCGAATGCTTAAATATTTCAACTGTGTTTTTATTGAATTTAAGAAAAAGAATGAAAGAAAGCAGGCTGAAGAAATAGCTAAAAGAAACGAGATTAAAGAATCACATAATAAACTGATTGAAGATGTCTTGAAAGACATAGGAGACTAACGTGATGAATAAGATGTCTATTGGTGGCATATTGAATCTAGCTCTTACAGAACAAGAGCATATATTCAATTGTCATTATATGTATAAGTCGTTTTGGCTTGGAAGCGATTTCGATGTCGATGATTTCAAGCTTCTTCGGCTGATGTACAGAGTCTGCAAAGACTTGAAGCGGATTCCAGGCTTGGCTAAATATGTCAAGAGTTATATGTCTTCGAAAGACAGATTTTTCATATTCTTCGATGAACGTGGCGATCTACGGATTGGCTTATGGGGCGATGCAAGTATAGACTTGAATACTGAGAACGTTCTTCAAGCTTTGTCTGCTGATGTCCTGCGTGTCATTAGCACACATGAGATTAGCGATGTCGAACTAAGACGCAGACTTAAAGACATCTATTCAAAGCTATGCAATCGGACATTCTCAAGTAGTCTTGACAGTCGTACTGGAATCTTTCGGCCACAAGAAGCTTCCGGAATGATAAAGAGCAACATTGTGAACGCGAAGCGTGTTTTGTCCATGCTTGATAGAAGCGATGACACACTGCATATCTATGACTATGTCGACGTAGAATGCTCGAATGAAGCAGGCGTTGTGAAAGACCGAAATCTTTCGACTGTCTCGTCTATGCTTAGGCCAGTTGTCGAAAGCGCTATTCCATTCATGCGGCTGAACTTCTTAGACGATGACTTAGTAGACGTTCTTCCAAGCTTGGTGTCAGCTAAGCAGTGGATTCAAGAAGAATGCGGACTAAGGTTTTTGACGCCTTCGATTATGCGGCAGATATTCTACTGTATTTCAAAACGAAACGATGAGTTCAAGCCACTTCTAGGCGAGTATTCAGATTCATATCTGCTGAAATGTAAGACGGCTTGCTCTAATGTGAATACGGTCATTGAAGATGTCGTTGCCGATAGAAAGACGTTCACGTTAGAAGACGCTAAGCAGAAGGTTCTTGCTGATTTGTTCATATGAAAATTCTTAAAAGATTTAGGCTGAATAGCGAGTTCAACGAGTTCAAAGAGAAGTATGCTTTGCGAGGCACTGAGTGGGGATATCTATGGTCAGTGAACTGCTTTGTTCTGTCGTACAATCCATATATCGAGCTTCAAGAGTTCTATTCTGAAGTTCTTAAGAAGAAGCTATATGTCATTGTGAAGGTTCTCTTTGGTATTGGGTTTCTTACTGAAGCTGATGGCTATATGCATGACTATCTTTTCTTTGTCGTCGAAGATCCGCCTGAGTTTGAGAGCGAGGAGGAGTCTAGGCCATGGGCTATAGACTTCTATGAAAAACATAAGGATAGCCCAATAGAATTTTCTGAGTTGTTTCTGTAGTTTGTATGATTCTTTATGCATAATAAATATATTAAATGAATTGTATGTTTTGATATGCGTAAAGATTTTATTGATATATATGTTGATTTTATAAGAGGACCTTCTTTAATAACTGAAGAAAATGGTCCAGATTCATTTAAAGATGAAGTTGATAGGTTTATCTTAAGATCTAATTCTGATTACGATACTACTAATGCTAGAAAGGCTTATGAAGAAGAGATATATAATGATATTAGAAATAATGGCTTTTCAAATAAGAATTATGAAAAAATGACATATTTATTCAACAATAGTTATGACATATTTTCGCCTATAGTAGCCTTTATGAAATCGGTTTTATTAGGAGATTCCGTCGATGAAGATGAATTTAGCTGGGACGACAATAGGCTTTTAGATGATTTTAAGTCGACATTTTCAATTCAATTAGCTATTGCTGAACACGTTAAGTCATTGAATAGAATATTGCATGTTTGCGATATGACTGAAAATGAAATGAAGACTGTTAGATTGAATGAAGCACGAGAAAGAATATCTAACAATTTGAATAAGCTTAGTGATCTTGACAAAAGTAAAGCTGTAATTAACACGTGGACTGAAAAGCAGATTGATGAAGCTATCGATTTGGCGTTAAATAAGTTTAAAGCTCTACCGCCTAAGCAGATTTATGAAGACGAAGAACCTATAAATCTGTATGATGTATTAGAAGGCGCCAAATATCTTATTCCATGGATACGAAAATATTATGATTTTTATACATTAAAGAAGACTCCTGATATGCAGCTTCAAAACTATATGAAGATGATACGAAATCCGCCTGTGACTGAACAAATTAGAATTGCATATAAAGATTTTATTGCAAGAATATATACAGAGCTTACGCTATTGAAGTTTAGCGCGTCTGGATTTGTTAAAGCATTAGATAAGATAGATAACGACGCTAAGATACTGAAGTCTTTACAAGAGCCGATGATTCATGGATACCTTGGCGTAATGCGAATGATTCAGACATTTGAATCATATGATTTAAATGGAGCTGGATATCCTGTTTATGCATTCTTTAAAAAGAATGGAAATCTGTATTTTATTGCAATGCAGCCATTGATTGAACATACTAATGGTGATTCTAAATTAGTAGGATTTAAAGATGTAAAGGTATTGAATTTGTCTACTAATACAATTGACGAAGGCTATGTAAATTGCACTGAAGGCGAAAGAATAAGATTTGCAAATAAGTATATTGATCCAATGAGCTTAGCAGACGACATAATATTGAGACAGTAAAATATACATTTTTATTGAAATAAAAAAGCCTGGAATAAAAATTCCAGGCTTTTGTTGTCTATTGTGTCATTATCGTAGCTTATGGTTCTTCTTCACGGTTTGCACCACTTACTGCACCGCTAATGTCAGCTACATCAGCTTCAAGTTGGCTTAACCTTGTAAGAATGCTATTGAAGAACTCTTTGTTCACAGTGATTGTGTCGTCTGTCTTTGACCCACCCCATGTCGTTGGGACAGCTGACAGCCAAGCAGGAGGATTGAATTCAGCTGTTAGTGATGGCGCATATTGCGTAAGTTCTGCTGGAACGCCATTGTCGCAGTAGAACGTCCTTGTAGCGCTTGTGCCTGTCGCGAAGACAGTGTTGACATTGTCCCACAAAAGATCTGCTACTTTGCTGACATCATTAAGCGACAGACTGTAGCAGTTTCTAAACGCTGCAGCTGCAGCGCAGCGAGCATTGAAAGAAGTGTTTTCGCAGAACAGGTCTTCGACTTTGACTGGCTTGCTTGGAAGACTGCCAAGTAGGTGGCAGCCATTGAACATGCTGTGGATTGCGTAAGTGCCAGGCATGATTCTTATGTCAGTGTAGACCAACGACCAGCAGTGCGAGAACATCATGTTGTATCTAAGGAGCTTCGGGAAGAAACCATAGAAGCCAACAGCTGAATAGAGGTTGTGGCAGCCAGCGAACAGCTCGTAAGCGACGGTGACGTTCTTTGTGTTGATCCAACGAGCAGCGTCTACTTTGAGGAGTAGGCGAGCGCGGTTGCAGAAGTCGGTCAGGTCGGTGACGCAGCTTGCGAGCGAAAGGTCTTCCTCGAAGACTCTGCTAATCAGGTTGTAGTCGTTGTCAGTGTTTCTGATGCCGAAATAGTCTTTGCCATAAATCTTGACGATGTACTTGCCAGTCTCAGCATAGGTATGCTTGACCTCGATTTTGTTGTAGCTGTCGCCAGGCTTGCCTTTCTTTAGCGTCACGTCTTCGTCATCGTCAGCGATTGCTGTCTGCGTGCCATCGCCCCAATCGATGACTACGTCGCTGTAGATGATTGGCGTGTCAGAGCAGAGATAGAATTTCTCAAGCATCTGGGCGTAAGTAGCGCCAACGCCATATTTGTAAGCGATTTTCTCGTTAGCGCCAAATGGGTTGTCGATGTCAGAAAGCGTGCCAGCTGGAATAGCGGCGCTGATGACAGTGACTTCAAACGACGTGTAGTCGTTCTTGTATATCTTGCTGTCTACTTCTGACTTGGATGCGTAATTGTCGAGATCTTCGACTCTCGCAAGGCCTGACAAAGCTTCGTGGAAGTCTGGATCCTGCTCATCGGAGATAAGCGAAGCGATTTCAGACTTTGACGCTAAGCCAGACGTCGCTCTTGCAATTGCGTCGTTTGCAGCGTCCTTTGTGTAGTAGTCGCCAGCAGCGTCGCCGAAAGCATCAGCGAATGCTGTATCGAAATCAGCAGCTTTAAGATATGCAGCTTCGGCATTAGCTTCATGCTGTTCAAGATCTTCTTTCGTAGCAAGTCCTGAAAGAGCTTCTGTGAACAGCGGGTCAGCTTCTTGCTTAACGGCTTCAGCGATTTGAGCAGCGAAAGTAGTTGAAAGCGTGCTTAGGTCAGACTTCGTTGCGAAGTCGCCTTCCAGGGCAGGTGCGCCATCAGTGAAGATTGCTTTGCCACCAAGCTTGCCATTGTCACCGGTGTAGAACTTCTTGTCAGTTGTGTTGAAGACGATTTCGCCTTCCTGCAGAGGTATTGATGACAGTACTTCAGCAGATCCTTTTGGAGGAATGAAAATTGCCATGTGTTAGTGTCTCCTAAAGTTAAAAATCTTTATAATATTATTTATTGTTATACGCGGCTGCCGAAATCGATGATAGTCTGGTCTTCTTCTCGGCCATCGAGCTGCACGTTCGACATCGCATTGTCTGAGTCTCTTTCGCCTAAGCTTACGACTGAATTGGTGTTCTGCGATTGGACTTCAATTAGTCTGTTGCTGAACTGTATTGAAAGACTGCTAAGCATTTCTTGTACTTCAGACCTTGTGACATAGTTTGCGTCGTTGTCGAACGCTGAGACTGCTGAAGGAAGTACGACATCTGGGCCTGCTGCATTCGCTATAGCTTCGACTATGTCTCCAGTCGTTGCATAGTCAGTGTCGTTCTCTAGCTCAGACAACTTAGTTGGAATTTCGATAGCTTCAATTTGAGCCGATATCATTGAGCTAATAGCTGAAGACGGAATGAACTCTGTGTCGTTATGCAGTTCAGATAATGCTGATGGAACGTTTATCTCAGGTGGCGCTGCATTAGCGATAGCTGCATCTACATATGTAGATGTAACGAATTCAATATCATTGTTTAGCTGAGATATATTCGTTGGAATTGAAATGGCGCTGATGGCGTCATTTAGTTCTTGAACTGTAGCTAAACCAATGTCATCGGTCAGTTCAGACAGACTACTTGGAACATTCACTTGTGGAATTTCTGATATAGCAGTAGCGATAGCAGTTGCTACTTCAGAAGACGTCACAAATTCAGAATCGTTAGACAACTGCGACACCGCACTTGGAGCTTGTGGAATCTCAATAGCAACTATGGCTGCGTCTACATATGCAGACGTAATGAAGCCCGCGTCGTTTTCTAGCTCAGACACTGCAGTTGGAACTTCTATTGCAGTTAGTCTGTCTTCTATATATCCAGTTGTCGCATATTCTGCGCCGACTGTTGAAAGCCTTTCATCAACATAGCTAGACGTAGCGAAGCCTATGTCGTTCTCAAGCTCTGAAATGTAAGCTGGAATTGTAATCGCTGAGATCTTTGAGTCTACATATCCTGTAGTAGCGAATTCAGCCAAGTCTCCTATTGTTATGTCGCCACCAGAAGACGCTTCAAGAACTTTTTCGGTTACATACGACTTGCTTGCGAAGTCGGTGTCGTTTGTGAACTCAGACAGCAGCGATGGAATGTAGATGCTGCCTAGCTTTTCGTCTACATAGCCTGTAGTCGCTAACTTATAGCCGTCGCTTATGTCAAGATAAGAAGCTGGAGCACTTACGCTAATGCTGTTGATAGCAGCGCTTAGCTCAGATTTTGTGACTAGATTCGACGTGTCTATCTGCGAGCCACCTTGGCTGGATGATCCACCGCTTCCTCCGCCTGCTAAGTAGATGACTTTAGCGTACACGTCGTCTACGCCAGATGGCGCGCTTACGCCAATAGAAGACGGGTCGACTTTGACATATGAATGCGTTTCAGCATAGCTCCATCTTAAAGGGTCTGCTAATACGGCGTTTCCATTTGCAGCTACGGCTATCTTAGCGTATTTTCCATCAACGTATGCGTAGCTGCATGTCTCCTTTACGCTAAAGTTCTTATCTTTATTGTCTGACATTTAATGAATCCAGGCAGAAATTCCAATTGAAGTATCATTTATTGGAAAAACATTTAAATATATTTATAATTGTGTGAAAAGGTTTATCTTATATATAAATATCGGGGATTGGTGCAAAAGTAGCACACCTGGCTCATAACCAGGAGCATCCGTCGGGCAGTACCGGAATCCCCCACCAAGTTTATACATGCGGGATGGCTGAGTGGTCTAAAGCACCGAACTCGAAATTCGGCGGCGTCATAAAACGGCGTCCAAGGGTTCAAATCCCTTTCCCGCAGCCAATTATATTTTTTCAAATTTAGACGTTATTAGTTAAAAATTTCATTTGCATTCATTTGAAATTCTCAATGTTGTGTCAATACATAATAGTTAAGTCGAATTCATCAACATAAGGAGATTTCAAAATGAACGACAACGCTAAGAAATACATTGACGCTTCTTCTTTGCCTGTATATAGTGAACGGGCGTTAGACATCCTCAACTTCATTCTCTGCTCATTTAGGCGTTATACGAATAGCAGAAGATATATACGTGAGATAACGACATTTGCACGTGCACAAGATGGTTCTGTGTATCCGTCTAATTTCGCAATGGATCGGTATCCAAATGAATTGCAAGACTACGATTCGTTCTATATGTCAAAGTCAAGCGTGCTTGGATTGATGAAGTGGTTTGTCAAAGAGTTCTCGGCTGATAAGAAGTTCTACAGCTTTGGAAAGCAGCGCGGCAAATGCACTGAGAATATGAAAGACACTATTGTGAAAGAGATGTTCTATGGGTATCCGCTTGACAAGGTGCTTTACATGCCTACAAGGTTCAAATGGAGCTGCGCTTCGTCTAAAATTGACGACGAAGAATATAAGAAGACGGTGTATAGCTCTGAATTTGGGACAGCGTACACCAATGGCTTTACGATTAGAGACGTCTATATAATATACGAATTGGTAAAATACGGTGGCAAGACGAACTATGAATATCCAAAGGATGTTGTCGATGAGCTTAGAGGCGTTAAGAAGAACCCAATCGACACACAGTACAACGAACGCATATACTGCATGATAAGCGATGTGAAAGCTAAGATCTTAAACGTAGAGAAGTTCATCATGGACACTGACGCTGAATATGCTAAGCTTACAGCCGCGTTTAGACTAGCTCAAAGGACGATGAACGACTACTACACCAAGCGCCGTGATGAGCTTATCGCAGGATATGAGTGCGAGATCAAGGAGCTTCAGAAGAAGCTACTTTGATAAAACATAATTACAATAATAATAAAGGCTGCAGCAAAAATGTAGCCTTTTTTATAAAAAATGCACAATTCGATTTGCATATTCTGGAAACTGCTATATATTAAATACAAATTCAATAAAATCTGAGCAGGAGACAAACTGATAAAAAATTCATTTGCATTCATTTGAAAAATGAATCAAACTGTTAATAACAATATCGAAAGTTCAATATAGAGTTTAGTCAGTCAAACAACATCAAACAACACGAGGTAGACACAATGAGTACCGCAATTGACAACCGCAACAGAATTTCTTCAAATGAAGCAACGATGATCATTGAGAACAGCGTCAAGCACCTTCTCTCGAACCCTGAACTTGCTTGCGTCATCCCTGCTATCATGCTGCGTGGCGCACCTGGCGTCGGCAAGTCGACAATCGTCCGCCAAGTCGCACAGAAGCTTGGGATTGGCTTCATCGATGTCAGGCTCGCTCAAATGGAGCGAGTCGACTTCGCAGGCTTGCCATCGGTGAACAATGGGACGACTGAATGGAATGTGCCGGCGTTTTGGCCAAGAGATCCTGAGTCGAAGGGCATTCTGCTTCTCGATGAGATCACGTCTGCTCCATCAGACTGCCAGGTCGCTGCATATTCGCTTGTCTTGGACAGGCGAATCCCGAACAGCAACTATGAACTGCCGAAGGGCTGGTTCATCATCGCGGCTGGCAACCGTGCAATCGACAAGGCTGTTGTGAAATCCATGAGCTCTGCTCTGGCAAACCGCTTCATGCATTTTGAAATGGAAGCAGACGCAAAGGATTGGTTTGAATGGGCCGTCCCGCATGGCATTAGCCCGATTGTGACAGCGTTCATCAACTACAAGCCATCTCTGCTGTTCAAGATGAAAGACGAGAATCTTGAGCAGGGTTGGCCGAGCCCTCGCTCGTGGGAGCGCGTCAGCAATATGCTCAGTGTCTTTGGCGGGAATGAGACGATTCTTGGCAAGGTCGTCAAGGGCTTGGTTGGCGAAGGCGCTGCTACTGAGTTTCTTGCATTCCACAAGCTGTCGGCGAAGCTTGACGATATGCGCGAGATTATGCTCAATGAGAAGAGGACGTTCACGCAGCCTAGCAAGGCTGACGAAAGGTTCGCTGCGGTCAGCGCTGTGATTTATCACATTTGGCGCGGCAAAGACGACTCTGAGACTGAGAAGCTCATCAATGGCTTCTACAAGGTTCTCAATGGCCTTGACAACGATTTCGCTGCGCTGCTTGTGAAAGGCGTTATGCTAGGCAGCGACATCATCAAGCCTCTCCAAGCAATGGAGAAGATCATTGGCAATCCCAACTACAAGAAGGCTGCTGAGAAGTTCAAGGCAGACTTCGATGCACAGTACAACAGTCTTTAATTGAACTGCCGCAAGGCCGGCTTAGTCGTTTTTGTTGTTTGGCGGCTAAGCCGGCCTTAAAAAATCGAATGCAGTCAAATGAATTTGCATTTGAAGTGTCAATATCGAAAAACAACGAATTGAAGCAGTCTTAAGATTTTCAACTTATAGGAGATTTTGACAATGGCTAAATCAAAGACGAAAAAGAAAGAAGAACTTGATGTAGCAGATTTGAAAGAGAGAGCGAGAAATGTTCTTGCGTTTGTGAGGACAAACGTTCTACAGCGCCACCCATTCATTGGCAACGTTGGAATGAACCTCAATCTCATTCCAGTCAGAGACTTTAGATGCGACACTGCCATGACAGATGGCAACAACATCTTCTTTGACATCGATTTTCTGTCGAGTCTTACGTCTGATGAGCGCGAGTTCGTTCTTGCGCATGAGATTTGGCATTGCGTTATGATGCATTTCGCTCGCCGTGGCACACGCATTCCAATGATATTCAATCTTGCCACGGACATGGAGGTCAACCAACTGCTTGAAAGCGATGGGTTTATCGCTCCGAAGAATCTTGTGTGGCCAAACGATAAGAACCGTCATAAGTCGATGTTTGACTTGCCTGACGGTCTCTCTGCTGAAGAGTACTATGAGCTGCTGCTTAAGAAAATGAAGTCTCAGCAGATGAAAGGCGGTGGTGAGTCTGGAGAAGGTGGCAATGGTGAGTCTGGAGAAGGAAACGGAAGTGGCAGTTCATCTGGGAGCAAATCAAAGGCTGATAAGCTCAATGGGCAGTTCGATAAGCATTACGATAAGCATAAGAACTACAAGAAAGAAGGCGAGGACTACAAAGGCGGATCTAAAGACAAGTATGGCGAGAAAGGCATCGATGAAGACTTCAGGCCGGCCGCGCCTGAAGACGAAGAGAGAAACGCTAACAACATCCGCGAGGCCGTCGTTGGCGCAGTGCAGCAGATCGAGCGCTCTCGTGGAACGGTGCCAGCGTTCATTAAGTCTCTTGTAGACAAAATCTTGAAGCCCGAAATCAATTGGCGTGAGCAGCTTGCTGCTGACATCACGACGACGATGCAGAACAAGACGAATTGGAACCGTCCAAACCGCCGTTTCGTTTATTCTGGGACATATCTTCCAAGTCATGCTGGGGAGGCGATAAACATCGCTGTTGGCATTGATACAAGCGGCAGCTGCGCTAATGACTGCAAGAAGTTCTTGTCGGAAGTCGTCTCAATCGCGAAGACATTTGGCGACTATCATATCACGCTTATCCAGTGCGACACTGAAGTGAAAGATGTTACTGAATATGATGAAGCCAATCCGCTTGATCCTGAAGGCAGCCCAGTCGAGTTCAAGGGGTTTGGTGGAACGGTTCTTATGCCAATATTCGACTACATCCGCGACAATGACGTGGACGCTGACAAGATCATTATGTTCACCGATGGCTACACTGAAGACTTCAATGAGACTGACGCACCAAGCCTTCCAGTGCTGTGGGTCATTACGAAGGACGGCGTAAGCGATCACATTCATTTTGGCAACGTCATTCAGCTGAAAGACGAGCCAGTCGAAGAATAGCAAATGCATAAACAGAGGAGACTGAAAAATGACAGTAAAAGAGCTTAAAGCTTACCTAAACCGCTTGGGAAAGGAGTATGACGACTATGTCGTCACACGTCCTAAGCCACAATGGAGGACCCGCCCAGGATTTGGGTATGTCGAGAAGTATGCAGGCGACGAATATGTTGGCGACGAGCCAAGGCCAATCAATGGCGCATACTTGAAGACATACAATGAGACGTTGAACATTGACTAAGCAAATGGAGAAGATCATATGAAGATGACAGGTACTTTCATGGACAGGTATTGCGTTGGATTGAATGTGTATGGCAAGCGCGCATATGATCTTCTCCATTTTATGCTATCGCCAGGCAGCAGCGAAAACGCTGATTTGACGAAGACAATGCGAGTCGTTCATCCAAATGCTCGCATTCAAGGATTCACGCCATTTAGGTCTTATTTTAATTTCACTGACATTGGCAGCATTGACCGTATGCTTCATAGATACAATGCAAATGTAGACGCTGATGGGCAAGTGTCGATTGTCTGCTTATACAGGCCGTTGTCGAAGCCGATTCAAATGACGGCTGCTTTGCATGACATTGTGATGAAAGACGTGTCGAAGAACATTGGAAAATTCGTCAAGTTCATTCAATGCTTTATGCGATACAACTGCATTCCAGTCGAAGAGCAGGAGCTTACGCCTGTTGAGATGAAGCTGTACACCGGAGACACAATTACGACGACGATGAATGAGCTCAATGGTTTTAAGATGCTTTTAGCTAATCAGAAATGCATTAAGAAAGTAGTCAATAAGTTTGGGCAAGATCTTGTCGATGATCTAACCGGAGCGCCATTGAGTTTTTTAGAGGCTGAGCAGAATAAAGTCTTAAAGAACGAATATGGAAGAGTCGTCAATGCTGCGGCCGAGTCTTTGGGGTTGATGATAGGCTCGCTTCAGTCTGCTATTTTGCCGGATGTCTATATGGGCAATAAGATCAAAACGATGACAGACGATTTTGCCGTATTTTTCGATAAGCATTTCAAAGACTTCTTTAGCAAGTATTTTCCAGACTTAAGCATCGTTGAGATCAAAAAGACAGTCTTGGCTAGCTTTATGATTTACTATTGAGTTAAACAATTTAAATTGAAACAAAAAGACAAGGAGAGACGTATGAAAATCAAGGTAAGACCAACTGGGTATCTTTACATTAGCAAAAGCACGATAGACGAAATGCGAAAGCGCCGTCTTAGTACGATAGCGAACATCAATTCGCTTTTCGAAGTAAAAGTCGAGCGTGGCGATGATGAAGTCTTGGTCACTTTCGACGACAGGTCTAAGGGATCTTCCAGGAAGATCAGGAATGGGATGATCCAATTGTGGGTCGATGGCGTCTTTAAGAAGTTGTCTTGCGTCAATGCAGATGTGAATGAAATTGGCGACTTAGTCATTTCGAGAGGCTGATAGCATGGAAGTTGTCATAAGAAGAGTAAGTCTTGCTACGGTGTCTGTCGACTGCAGCACGGAGCGCGAGGCGATTAGGCTTGTGTCAGAAGCGATAAACAAGAACGCGAAGATTCCATTCAAGCCATTGTCTACTGAAGTCGCTGTTGTGAAAGACGACATGGTGTATACGCCTGTGATAAAGGACATTAAAGAAGACGATGGACTAACTGAAGACGAAGGTTCAGACATTCATTTTGGCAACATTTTTAAATAATAAATAATAATATAAAATTTTGGAAAATAAAAAATGAATGTTAAGATTACTATACCATGTCCATTCTGCAATGGCGAGACGACTTTCATAATTCCGACTGAAGAATACGATGCTTACAAGAAGAGCGGAGATACTACAGTCTTTACGACTTTAAGCGATGACCAAATCGAGACATTGAGCACAGGCACATGCGATAAGTGTATTGGATGCTGCGATAGCGACGATTGCAATTGTGTCGATTTAAGCAATAGTAAGAATGTCAACAATTGGGAAGACAATGCTGAAGACGACGAAGATGAAGACGATAATATATATAGTGAATCGTCTAAACCGAATTATTCTGATCCACTTTATCAGAAGTTTACTAATTGGAAGTACAAAGGTGATTTTGTAATGTTTGTTGAGAACATTTTAGAGCAAACAAGAAGAAATTATAAAGTAGTTCAATCTGTAGTTCGTAGCTATGAAGATTTGATTTATGTTGAAAAAAATCATGATGATAACGAAATTTATTCTACTTTTGCTAAAGTGACTGCTGTAAATGGTAAAACATGTTATTTGTATTTTTCTACGAGAAGCGATTATAGTCCTGATGAGAATGGAAAACTTCCAATAATGATGCGTGTGATTCCTGATAAATCTCAAAAAATGTGTCAAGATTCATCTGCATATGGCACATGTTATAGTATTGAAGATGTAGAGAAAAAATTAAATTTTGCATTTGGTTTACGCAAAGAATTTAAGTTTTAGTTTTTAAGTAAGTAATGTAATTTTATTTATGTTTAAAAAACAACGGCAATTGCCGTTGTTTTTTTTGTTTCGATTGGTTTAGATTGTTAAAAGGAGACTGACAATGAAGACTTTTACACGAATTAAAGAGTGGCTTGAGTTCAACTTTAGCACAATGTACTCGAATTCAATGATTTCAAGAGTCATTGGGTTCTTTAAGGAAGACGTCTTTGCATTTCTTACGCCGTGGCTTGAGAATGCGAGGAACTTTATGAACTTCGTCATCAACAACAACGACACGAAGCTTTTAGACTATGACGCGCTTGGATTCTTTGTCAGGACTCGAGACGAGAACTGTTATTATTTTAGATGCAAGTGCTCGCTTACAGGCCAGGTAACGATTGAACTTGAGCAAAGTTTCGATGAGAATGGGAATGCTGTCAATAGGTTCGTCCATGGCTTCATCTGTGGCAACGACTATATCACAAAGAAACATCAGATATTTAGTAAGAGGATTCTTACGAAAAAGGACATCGTAGACGCTATGACTGAGATAACGAAAGACGATAGGTTCTCTTGGTTCGTGCAGATTATCGCTGAGACGTTTCTTCTCATACGATGCAACAGGTATTTCGACGATGATCTTCAGCATGAGAACATTGAGTTCGTGGAGACAGTTGAGCATGCTATAATGAAGGAGCTTGAAATAGAAGATAAGAAGTCGTATGACCTTACTGACGAAGAATGCAGGAAGATTTCTGAAAGGCTTGAAGAGCTTACGTCTGAAGACGCTGCTGCGTTGTATCTTGAGAACAAATCTAGGAGCGATAGAGTATGATTTATGCAACGCCAATAAAGATGCATACTTGCATAGCTAGGAAGATCGCGAAGCAGCTGCTTCGTGAGATGAAGCTCGGTGGATCTGTATTTGAGTATCAGCTGATAGACGATGTGAAGATGCTGCCTAGCATGGAGGTATGCTTCTCAGGGCCTGAGTTTTATTCGTCTAAGGACGGCATGAGTCCAACAGTAAAGCCAATTCCGAGTAAGTATGCAGACGGAATGTCTAAGTATGTTCACACTGCTTATCTAATGCTATGCTATGAGCTACGGCATGAAGCGCAGATCGATTGGTTCACTGAGCTGCATGTGCAATGCGTAGCAGACTGCATTGTTGGAGACATTGATGCAGTCGACGCTAATCCATTAAAGCTTGCTATAGTTGGAACTCCATTGGACACAATTGCTTCGCAGTATCTTGAGACCCTTGTGAAGTATCTACGAGCTCGCATCGCTGACAACAAAGAGAATGAGAAGTTCGTCGAGTCGCTTCGCTCGTTCTATGCATTGACTGGCGGCGAGATTAGCATAGATGGCTTTGCAGTTTTTGGTGAATAAGTTAAATAATTGTATTGCAGCTGGAGACTAAAATGATTAAGAAGATTCTGTTTAAGTTGAAGAAAGCTTTTGGCACAATCTCGGTTGGAAAGAGAGTTCTTGTGCACTATCCAATTGAAGACGAGTATGTTGAAGTAGAAGTTTCTTCTATTATGTTCAATTCGTTCTATGCGAAGTTCATTGATGACAAGGAGCCAAGCTCTATCGACACGTGGAAATACGGACAGTGCTTCGACAACGACATTCTATATGACATGAAGACGTATCAGCCAATTGATATGCATGATAGAAAATAGCTGAACTGTTTTAAAATCATCGGTTTTTTCTTTATATTTTAAAATAGTAAAGTTTTGCAACAACCAATCCAACAACATCAGAAGGTGCTAGAATGAAGCGTATGTCATTGAATGAGTATCGATGGAAATTGTTTAAGATGACGTGGCTTGTCCCTAACTGGGAAAGATCCAGAGGTCCAGCGTTCATTCTATGGAAGATAATGGATTGGTGGCGATGGAATATGACGATGAAATATTATAGCGCCTGGCTGTATAAGAAAGTAGATTGGCTCAGGTGCGATTTCGTCAAATGGCTTACGCCTTGGCTTTCGCATGCTAGAGACTTTATGCAGATCGTCATAAACGAGAATAGCACGAAGCTTCTAGACTATAGTTCGATGAAGTTTTCGATAAGGACTCGAGATGAGCATCAGTACTACTTCTATGGAAAGTGCTCGATTTTTGGCAAAGTGAAGATATATAGGTCTCAATGGAAAGACGACGATGGCGAGTCGCACAATTTGTTCGTCCAGGCTATTCTTGGAGACAGAGACTTGCATGCAGAGACGAAGCTTCTATGGGAAGGCCGAGTTCTTACGAAGCTTCAGAAGATCAATGCTGTCGAAGAGATCTTCAAGTTCAAGGAGTTTTGCTGGACTGATATGTTCGTCATGTTCGTCTTGTATGGCTTGAAGAAGCTTAGCAGGCAGTGGGTGTTCGTCAAGTCGAAAGACTGCGGGACGATATACGAGAATGAAGTTCCCGAGCTTATTGAGAAGCTTCTTGGCGTTAGAAAGCCGTTGTATGAACTGACTGAAGACGACGACGTGAAAGTCATTGAGTTCTTGAAAGGAGAGATAGCATGAGTAGTGTGAATCTTCCATTCTACACTGAGCTGGCTTACAATGTCATATCGAATTCTATCATAGCTGCTAGAGGCGGCAAGTGGATCAATCATCTTGGTGCGACTGCTTCGAAGAGCTTGCCAAATAGATTTTCAATATTGGCGACTGTGGCTTTCAACAACGATAAGTCGATTTCTGTCAACTACGATGGCTCTGAATTCGACAATCCGCTTAAGAGCATTATCGAAATACTGGATGAGTATGGCGTAGAAGCGAATGCGAATATGTATAAGCCTCGCATTGTTTTATTAGTGAAAGACGTATTGAAAGGTATGTCACGAGACAAACTTGATTCAAAGTATGATAGTTTCACAGTTGAAGACGTCGTTGGACGTCCATTAGACGTTGTGAACATCGAACTTAGGACGGCGCTTCTAAATGAAGCGAAGGCGTTGTCTGAAGAGAAGGAGCGTGTCACGGACTCTATCCATGCTGAGTTTGAAAGCAAGCGACGTAGTCTTGAGCTCACCTACAAGAAGAAGCTTGACGATTTCATGGACGATTGGACGAAGAGAGAAATATCGGTTGGCGACAAATTGGCTAAGATAGACAATGAACATAAAAGGCTTCATGATGAAAGAATATTGAAGCTATTGCATGAAGAAAAACAGAACAAAGGAGAATCGAAATGAAGACAATTGAATGCGCTGAAAAGATTTTAACGAAAGTCGTTAAGCTGGCTGACAAGTATGACGTCGATCCAAGTCTAGCTTGGGCTATCATGCAGTATTGCGAGCTTTTTGGCGAAGACTGCTGCGCTGAAGATGATGAATGCAACAAGACTTGCGTTTGTAGGCATGACGACGATGACGATGCTGCATACGAAGAATGCGATGAAGAAGCTGAAGCTGAAGTGCTTGAATGCGAATATACGTGCAGTTCTGGCAGCGATGGCAAGATCGTTCTTCCAAATCATGTCGTCGACATCATCGCTGACGCATGCTGCAAATACGGCGATGGTGAGACTATCTATATTACTAGAAAGCATGATGTTGGCGAGGTCATGATTTCATATGCGCCGACGGACGAAGACAGCTGCACTGAAATGTCTCTGCATACGCTGAAGCATCATAAGTCTATTGGCGTTAAGACGATCTTTGGCGAAAACGCTGATGGTCTTTCGATTGACGTCTACAAGGATGGCGACGTTGTGATTTACTGATAAGATGAAAGTTAGAGTCAACGAACTGATTGGCAGAAGCAGCTTCAGCTATTCGTCTGACGATTTTAAGAACGTGCCGAAGAGTGGCACGTTCTTCTTCTGCACAATAAAGGAAGCCAAGTATCTTCAAGACGCTCAGCTTGGAGTAGTGTCGTATGACAGACGCGCATTTGATGTAGTCAATTGGCTGCCAATGATTCATAGCGATGCGTTGAATTGGCCAGGGTCTAAATATATGCATGCTGGCCAGTTGTCTCTTAGCGAAGTTGGAATGTTCTGCCGTTCTAATAGTGGCGACAAGCGATGGGCAGGCCAGCTTATAAGGGACGAATACGACCTAGCGCTTATTCATGATAGGGTGATGTGTGATGAGCTGATGTTCATAGCGCCGTGCATGTCTATCTCAAGCGAATGGCGTCTTTGGATGATAGAAGGTAGATGCATTGCGTCTACTTCATATTCAAACGAGTTCTGCAGATATGATAAGTCTTCAAAGCAGTTTAGTGTAGACGATGTAGTGAAGTTCGCAGAGGAGCTTGCTGAGTCGTTTGAGCCTAACGATATGTACGTCATGGACATAGCTAATTCAAATGGCTGCTTAAAGGTAGTTGAATACAATGCATTTTCTACTTCTGGATTTTATGAAGTTGACTCTAATTTGCTTATAAAGAAAACGCTTGAATATTTAGAAAGTTAGATTATATACAATAAATACCAATAATTGTTAATATGAGCGATAAAGTGGGAACGCTATTACATAGTGTATTGAATCGGAATTACTGACTGCGTAAGCAGTCTTAATAGTGGATTTGTTAGATATGATGAGTCACTTACAGGTGGTGTATTAGGAGATCGTCTTGTAGAGCTTGAGGATGCGCTTTCTGCTTTGAATGAAATAACGATGCCAACTGAAATACCTTATGTAGCTAAGCCAAAGATAACAACGCTTGATGGTAGAACAGAATATGTGCTATATGATGGAAGAATTTATAGTACAGTTCTTGTGGCGGATGTCGACTTCGTTCTTCCTGACATAACAGATCTTACGATTCTACATGAGATAATCGTCACATGCAAGTTCAATGGGCAGTATTATGCGAGGTTCAAAGATGGAAACGGCGTATACATTACACCGATGGACACGAACTACTGGGATGTGAACGATGTCGTCCAATACTTATGCAGATACGAGCCGCTTTTATCGAAGTGGGTCATTATGCAAATGAAGCTTTATTGATTTGCCAAAGGCCGCATTAAAAGTGCGGCTTTTTTGTTTATTTTCATAAATATGATTTGATTTTTGTAGAAATTAGATTATATTGTTTTTGAAGAACTCAAAGTTAAACTGTTAAAATAGGAGTTTTTGAAATGACGAAGAAAACATTGATTGTAGTTGACATGCAGAACGACTTCATTGATGGAAGTCTTGGGACTGCAGAAGCAAGGGCCATTGTGCCGAATGTCGTTGAACTTATTAAGAAATTCGACGGACCGATTTATGTCACACGCGACACACATCAAGATAGTTATCTTGACACGCTTGAAGGCAGGCGACTTCCAATTAAGCATTGCATCGAAGGCACTGATGGCTGGAAACTGAATGTCGATGTACAAAAGGCGCTTAACGAAAAGCCCGGGATTATTCGACTTTATATGAAAGACACGTTTGGCTGTCTGAGTCTATTTAAAGACATTCCAAACGACATTGAAGAGATCGTAGTCGTTGGACTATGCACTGACATCTGTGTAGTAAGCAATGTGATGATTGCTAAGTCGCTGTCGAAAAACATTGAAGTCACAGTTCTTAGAGACTGCTGCGCTGGCGTTACGCCTGAGACGCATGAAGCTGCATTGAAGACGATGCAGATGTGCCAAGTCAACATTACGACATTGAAGGAGTTCTACGCATGAAGATCTTTTTAGTTCATCGGGATTCTAGCGCTAAAGCAAGTCTGTATGATGCATATAGGCTAGCTGGGTTCGACGAAGCGCAGAGCATTGAAGACGCTGACTTAGTAGTAGTCGACGGCATTTCGTATAGTGGCGAAAACTTGTTTATGCTGCCTGAAGTGAAGAACGCTATCAAGAAAGACAAGGAAGTCATTAGCGTTAGTAATGGCGTTCCGTTCAAATGGACGGCTGGCGATTTCACATTCGACACAAAGCTTCATCTGATATACGAAGGAAGCAATAGAGTCATTGCTTACATCGATTCGCCGATAGACCAATTTAAGTTTCTGCCTTCTGTCGCTAGGATAATCTTAGATGGGAATCCACCTGACGCATTGGACTACACTGAGAATCACTATATCCCGTCGTCGAACGAAAGATGCTGTTATGTAAAGTGGCGCAATCTTTATTTTTAGTATGAAAGAACTAATCGATAAAATAAGCGTCAAAATGCGCAAAATATTAGACTCGGATAAGCTGATTGATGCGATGGAAGGATTGGCGTGTCTGATGATAGTGTTCAGCGTCGTTGGATTCATGGAGTTGTTGTTTTTTATATTGTCGATTGTATTTAGATAGGAGAATGAATAATGTTTAACGAACACCCAATTAATTCCTTGCTTGAGACGGATGCATATAAGTTTAGCATGAACCAAGTCGTTCTGCATTGGTTTCCTAAGACTACCGTAAAGGTCGAGTTCAAATGCCGTTCTGACGTTAAGCTCGGCTACTTGAAAGACCAGGTAGACCGTGAGCTTGACTACATATGCAGGCTGCGATTCACTGAAGATGAGCTTGCGTATCTTAAGACTATTCCGTGGCTGTCGTCTGACTACATCGACTATCTTGAACGATTCTATTTGAAACGCGACCAGATTAAGACGGGAGTCGACGACAATGGGCAGCTGACAATAGTCGCTGAAGGCCCATGGCGAGACGTCATTCATTTTGAGATTCCATGTCTTGCCATTGTGTCAGAGCTCTATATGAAAGAGAGGACGAAGATCTTCGACAAGCAAAACATCTTTGAAGAAGCTGACGCTCGCTTGAGCAATTTCATCGACAAGCTTAATGAATGCTATTATAAGATGCAAAAGTATACTGGATTGAGCGTCCCATTTACATTTGCGGACTTTGGTCTTCGCCGTAGGTTTAGTGGTCTTTGGCATGATCATGTAATCGACAGGCTGAAGAAAGATCTTAAGCCGTTTGTCGGAACGTCTAACGTTAAGCTTGCTTGCAAGTATGGAGTCAAGCCAATAGGCACATTTGCGCATGAATTTCTGCAATCGCTCCAAGGGGAAAACATACGTTTGTCGGAAGTGCAGAAGACTGCTTTAGACATCTGGGCTAAAGAGTATAGAGGCGAGCTTGGCATCGCGCTGTCTGACAACTATGGGTTTAGAGCGTTCTTGCGAGACTTCGACAAGTATTTCGCTAAGCTGTTCGACGGCTGCCGTCATGACTCAGGCGATCCTGTCAAATGGGGCGAAATGCTAATCAGCCATTATAAGAAGCTTGGCATTGACCCGATGACGAAGACTGGCTGCTGGTCAGATTCGCTTGACGCTGACAAAGTATGTGGCATCGCTGAGCATTTCTGCGGAAAAATAAAAGTAAGCTTTGGAGTTGGGACGTCATTGACGAACAACTGCGGTGTGAGGCCGTTGAACATGGTGATGAAAGTGATTGAAGCTAATGGCAATCCTGTAGCTAAGCTGTCTGACGCGCCAGGCAAGCAGATGTGCCACGACCAGCAGTATGTCGACTATCTGAAGAAAGTCTATCAGTATAAGTCTATAGACGAAGACTAAGCATAATGAAGATATATGGGCCAAATGCATATATCGCTGCACGCGATATGCTTGATTATGTCGCGTTTAGCGAAGATTCAGTAGCTGCAATGGAATTGTGGAATAAGTTTATGGCAAGACGGTTTCTTGCTTCATGTTCTAATGAAGCGTTCATTGGCGAGTGGTCGCTGTATGTCTTTCCAAATGGCGAGATTTCGTTTGACTTTGTAGATGAGCATGCCGGTTTAGAGTGCGTGCAGACAATGATAGACTTTGTTCTGCACGACCGCAAGAAGCTTGCTAGAACAACAAATGATAAGTTCGTAAAGCTTTCGAAGGCTTTAGCAGATGGTGGAACGGATTGGAACATTCCATTTGATTTGATTAAGACGGCTAAGCTTGAAGTCTTGTTGAAAGAAGACAAAGGCGTTGAGTTCTTGAATGAGTTTAGACTTGGAGGCTGAACGATGGATTCGGTGCGGCTATATGGATATAGAGCATATGAAGTTGTGAATGAGGTTGCGAATGTTTTTAGACGGACGCATACCGCGATGACTGTTCGCGCTAGAGTTGAATTTGATTCGATATGCGAAGACGTATGGGTGTTCACATATGTCATTGCGAACAAAGCAAAGACATATTTAGCTTATGAAAGCTTAACTGGAGTAGGCATCACTAACGGGCCGATGATGCTAGACTTGGCAGGCGAGCTTAAGTATATGTATTCAAAGGACAGCCTGCTTCCAGTTGGCATCTTGAAGCGTATGTGCAGTTTTATCCAAATGAACTATAAAGATTTGAAGTTGGAAGAGCATGTCGTCGAATGCTCGCGCTTTCTGCTTAAAGCTTTGACTGAAGGCCATACAGAAATAAACTATCCGCTTGATCATTTCAAATGCGCGATGCTTGAGCATGTGTTTAGCGAGATTTCTAACGTCGAAAATCATAGTCGCATCGATTTGATAGACGAATATCTCAAAATATGTGGAAAAAATGATTAAAATGGTGTTTGTGATTTGACTTTTGAAAAATATGCTGTATATTTTATATAAATGCTATCAGATGGCATTTGTATGAACCAACATTTCAAAGGAGCGTCATTATGAAAAAATTAATTGTTGTTTTGTTCGTATTATTAATGTCTGTGATTTTCGCTGAACTTGAGGTTCGTTATTGGGACGTTCGTTATTGGGATTATCCTTATGAGACGGATGAAGTGAATGATTGGTTTATCAGACATACATTTACAGATGCAAAGCTTATAGATGAATCGACGGGAAATCTGAATGGGTACTTTTTCGTGTTCGCTGTTGCGTATAGATTCAACTACAATCAGATTAAGCGCATGTATGAAAATGGTTTGAAGAAGGCTGTATATGATTATACAAAAGAACAAATAAAATGCAAGTTAAGGGATTTAGACGATTTGAATACAAAACCATTTAAAAGGGCGTTTGATCATATTGAAAATGAAAAGAAAGAAGTAGATAGACGTTTTCCAGGCAAATGGGACGAAACGGAAAAGCTTCTTCGTTTCGCTAATGGCGGATCAAACGTTGATTTTATTAGACTTGGTGGTAAAACAGGTAAAATAGTGCTATCAAATGGGAATGATAAGTTTGAATACAAGAAAGACGTCGATTTTGAAAAGTTCGTAGATAAGCTAAAGAAGGGATATATGTTTGAAGAATGCAGAAGTCTTCATGAATAAGTTCATCCATATATACGGCTATGAGCCTTATAAAGCGATAGACATTCTTTTGAGTAGCATTACTTACAAAGATCCTAGCGATGAGGCTAAGCAGCTGCTGAATGAGTGGTGGGAAGCTAATTCTATAAAATTTGACATCCATGGAATGCATCTGATGTATTCAATCCAAACGCCATTCATCGATGCGTCGTTTGGATTTGGCATCATCATTACGGCTGAAGGCGAGATTATCGACTCAAGGCTTAATACGCTACCAGTAGAGCTTCTTCTTAAGACTTTGAATGCTCGAGGCGGCTATGTGATAGATGCGTCTACACTAGCAAGCGAGAAAGAAGAATTGAAGAAGCTGCTAGGAAAGCTGAAGAGAGCGCTTGAGCATGGCGACACTAATTGGAACGTGCCATTCAATCCAATTGATGTAGCTGCGCTTACGATGTACATCAGAATGTCAGCTAAGCTTAATGGATCGCCATACTCTAGGGTTCATACGCATGCAGACGCTGCTAAGAAGATCGCTGAGATAAATGAAAAGATCTTTAAGCTCTTGCGAAAGGACGACGACAATATGTTTAGTTCTGACTATGCCAATAAGTTCAATTGCGTAGACTATTGTGAAGAGGAGAATTGAGATGAATTGTTTTTTGATTGGCTTTGGATGTCTGCTTTTAATGGCGCTATGCGCGTCTGTCATATTGGCTATAGTGCATAGAAGAGATGAGACGTCTGACGATGTCATAGACGACGCGATGAGGAGCTGTTTTGGACGAGGCTGGGCTAAGACTAGGTCGATTCTTGAAGTCGAGTTCAATGGCGGGCATCCAATAGCTATTGTGTCAGTTCAGAGAGACAAGACTATCGCTGAACTTGACGAGAAGATAAAGAAGACTACTGAGAAGTTGAAGGACATGATATTCCCAACGTCCACGACGATAGAAGCAGAGCATATAGAGTCGTGGAAAGAAGCGAAATTAGATCATATGCTCGATCTTCCGAGAAAGACAGTGTTCACAAAATACAACCCATTAATGTACAAGGAGATGAAGTGAAATGATACGACTTGTCACAGCTCCAGAAAGACTTGACGACAATTCATTCAAGGTGTTCATGGCCGGCGGCATACAGAAATGCGAGGACTGGCAGAGCAACTTAGCGTCGCATTTGATGAACGTCTCGTGGATTGGAGACATCACGCTTGTCAATCCAAGACAAGCGAAGTTCGATATGTCTGATCCAACCGCAGGCGAGAAGCAGATTAAATGGGAGTTCGACTATCTGAACAAAATGGATATGTTCACGATGTTCTTCTATGGTCCGACTGAGTCTGACCAGCCGATATGCTTCTATGAGCTTGGACGATACATTGAAGTGATGAAGCGAAGGTTTCCAAGCGATTGGCAGCATAGAATCGTGGTGACGGCATGCAAAGATTTTGGTAGATGCCAGGATGTCATTGTTCAGACGTCTCTTGCTACTGATGGCAAAGTTGAAGCAGTGTCGATAGACGGCTATCAAATGGCTATAAGCGTTCATAGATATAACGTGTCGAGGGCGTTGCTGCAGTTTTTCGACTATGTAGAGTATAAGGGGGTTGGCGATGACTAATGAAGAAGCGCGAGTTGTGGAGTCGATGAAGCTTTTAAAGAAAGCGGTTGATGTCGCTTTTCCAGCAGGCTGCATCATAAGCATTCTTTTAGTCGTAATGTTTGCGTTTGTTTCAGATGCTATGACTGGAGACATCGTTGGAACTGTGATGTTTACAGTTTTTAGATCGATAACGCTGCTGTTCATTGGGTGGGCTCTTGATGTTCTACTGTCGTATATGATTAGCATGTATGAGCATATCATCGATTTGAAGAAAGATAAATAAATTAAAGTAAATGCTTTATATGCAATGAACGACAAATTCAATAAGACATATGACAACATCGTAAGTGAGATGTTTCATCGGATTGCTTAATCCTGGAAAGTGGCTTGGAATTAATAGCGATAATAGCGAAGGAAAGTCTGAAGTCGAAGACGATCTTCCGCATTGCAAGAAGTGCGGAAGATTGTTAGAGATTGGATACAAGTTTTGTCCAAAATGCGGCGCAGACGTCAATAATCCAGATGAAATATTGCGCTGTGGCAAATGTGGCACTGCTATTGAACGAGACTATAAGTTTTGTCCAAAATGCGGTGAAGACGTCAATAAGTAGTTTTTCAATAATGACAATTTAAAATATGAATATAAGATAGATTGACGTCTATCTAATGTAAGATCGTCAAGCGGTCTTATGCATTATAATGAAAATCTAAAGTTAAAATGTTAAAAAGGTTTTTATATGGATCAGATTTTTTTCTATAAAGAAAGACTTAACAGCAAAGTCTGCAGAGTTTTCAGTTGAAAGAGAATGCATATATGAAGTCCCGTATGAAAGAGCTATGCATTGGAATCAGTAGAATAATGAGTATGCATGACTGATTTTTCATAAAATTCGTTTGACATTTGAAAACGCTGTATTATATTCTCTTTGTCAACAAAAGGATGCTATATGATGAAGATATACGGACCAAAGGCTTATAAAGCAATGTGTGACTTGCTCGACTACATCACGTGGAGACACTTCACTGATGTTAAATCGAGAACACTGTTCTATCAGTTCGACACGTCACGCAGACTTCAAATCTACGATAATGAGAAGGAGTCTGGCGATTATTCGCTATTCATCTGCGCTGATGGAGAGATCTACTTTGACTTCGCCGATGAAGCCAATGGTCTGATGTTCATTAAGAATATGTATAGCTATGTAATGAAGAACTTAGATGAAGAGTCGCTTGAAGACGTTAAAGACGAGTTCAAGAAGCTTATGACGTCTATTGAAATTGGTGGGACTGATTGGAATGTGCCATTCAATTCGATTAAGACGGCGCAGCTTGATGTGCTTGTCAAAAGCGGCGAGCACGCGAAGTTCTGGGAGGTGTTTAGACATGAAGATTAAGAAAGACGTCAACCTATACGGATACCAGGCTTACATGGCGATTGAGTATGCGCTTGAGATGATTCAGTCATTGTCAATGCGAGGCAATTCAAAGGCTAAAGAACTGTTTGCAAAATGGTATTATCCGAATTCATATGTGTTCAACTATGATAGAGGATATTTTCTTAGAGCAGATCATCAGCTTATGGTCAACTCGAATGGAGAGCTGTTTCATGTGTGCATCAGCTCTGTCGAGATGAATGAACTCATATCGCAGATAGCAAGATTAGTCAAAGTCATGTTCTCTTACGACGACGCTTTGAACGAGCAGATGTCAAAGCTAATCATCGCTGCGACAAAGGGCGGGACAGATTGGAACAAGCCGTTCGACATTGTGAAGCAGACTGCAATAGAAGCTTTGATTCTCGACTACATTCATACGCATAGTGAAATAGACGATAAGATAACTTCGAATAAACAAGAAATGAAAAGCATCTGGAGCCTGTTCATCAAATGAAACTTTATGGATACGCTGCATATGAGACGTTGAACGGCATGCCGTCTATCGCTAAAGCGACAGCTGATATTAAGATCGGCCCATTTATGTCTTACGCTAGGCTGATGACATTGTCTTTTGACGTTGTAGAGTCTTCGTGTTCTTATATTAGGGCGATAAACGACATCTATTTGTTTTCCACTGGCGAAGTTCGCTTGGCGAGGACGCCTTCGAATGAAGTAGACGCGCTAATAGTCGAAATGGCCAAAGGCGTCGTTAAAGTAAAAGAGATGCGCAGCAGAGATCTTTGCAGAAGAATGAAGACTCTGATAAAGGCTATCGAAGTAGGCGGGACTGAATGGAATATTCCGTTCAATCCATTTAAGCAAGCTAAGCTTTCGTATGCGATGGACGACTATCATGAGAACTTAAGTAGGCGAAGCATCAATGAGAACTATAGAGTTTTAGACAGCATATTCAAATTGTTTAAAGAAGATGACTAAGATACACCGGATATACGGCTGCAAAGCTTACGACGCTTTCGTTAGTATGATTGGGTTTGTCATGAACCCTTTCGCTACTACGCTGTTAGTCGATGATCTGCGCCGTAGATTGAATGAAGCGATGATTGTGACTAAATATCATCGACAGCCAAAGTTCATGACGATTGATGAGCTAATCATCTCTGATGAAGAGTTCTTGCAAGGCTCAAACGACATGCTAATCTCTAGCGATGGCGAAGTCAAGTTCGCTTTGGTTGACATGGAAGAATATCATGAGCTAATGTGCGAAATTCCTCTGAAGCTTTCGAATATGCAAAACGAACTAATCAAAGTGTCTTCAACGTTTAGAGACGATATGCTGAAGCTTCGAAAAGCTTTAGCTGAAGGTGGCACAGATTGGAATGTTCCATTCAATCCGCTTAGGCAGGCTATGTTTTCTAGCCTTATCAACGAGTACTTCGCTTACTATTCTGATGTCAATTACAGCACTATTGAATGCAACGAAAAGCTTGGAGCTTGTTGGAAAGAGTTCAGGAGAGAGGAATGAAAAACAATGAATAAGATATATGGATATGAAGCATATCAGACAATTCGAGATATGCTCGACTTCATTACATGGAGAGACGATTCAGCAGCAGCGCATAAGCTCTATCAAGAGTTTGAGTTAAATAAGAGAGCATTGACTGACTATCAGCCTACTAGGTTTTGCGCTTCTTATTCGATGTACATCTGGACGAATGGCGAGATCGACTTTCATTTTAAAGACGACATGAGAGGATTGTCCACGATTAAGAAGATCGAGAAGTACATTATGACAATGTTCGACAGAAACTGCACCGATTATTATAAAGAGAGATTCGATAAGCTTATCAAGGCGATTGAAGTAGGTGGCACTGATTGGAACATACCATTCGGGCCTTTCAAGGAGGCGAAGCTTGAAAGCATTCTTCAGATGTGTAATGGCTCGCATACACCGTTCATGGAGGTGTTCATCAATGATGACTGACGTTTGCAGTACGTATGACTAAACAATGACATACGATTAACAAAACAACGGAGGCCATGAAGAGAACGCTAAAAGAATTCAGCCGGAAATTTTTTATTTGGCCTTAAATGTGATTTAAAATTGTGAAATAAGTTTAAAATAACAATTGATTGAAAAGATAACATAGAACATCAAAGGAGGTTTATTAGATGCAGAAATTTGATGTATGCGAAAAGAATAACTGTATGAAAATCGGCGTAATGGTTGGCCGATTCCAGATGCCAAGATAGGAGATTTTGCAGATGGAGCCGATAGCCAAGATACTGCTTCCTATCATTTCAGTTGCCTTGTTTGGAATGCTAATCGCGATGTGGATGAACGAGTTCGGACATCCAATCGTTTTCGCGTGGCATCGCATCAAGGGATTCTACAAAGACGAGACAAGCTGGATTGAGCCTGCACGAGAGTTCGCTTACAAGTACTTTGGCGTCTCGAAAGAGAATTACCACGTGCGAGTGCTCCGCTTCGACGATGAGCACAAGCTTGGAATGTACTTGATGGAGCTGACGCCGAAACTGAAGTCGATCATTGAACGGAAAGCTGAATGCAAATCTTTGATAGAAGAAATCAAGACGAAGTTAGACAATCTTCATGTAGATGACAATGTATTCAAGCCTGTTTTGGATCAGAAGCTTGAAAAAGCATGGGACGACTATAAAAGCTATAGGTATCTTTATGATGAGTATGTAGATACAGAAAGGCATTGGCTAAAAGTAGTGAAGATTGCAATGAGAGGATAGAATGACAAACTATGAATACGTCAAGACTCTTAATGAAGAAGAGTTCGCTGAATGGCTTGGCTGCAAATTAGCATCGACTATCTTAAGAGACGATACGGACTTCAACGACTGGGTCCTATTCAGAGAAAAATATAAAGAATGGGCTAGGAATTGGTGTAAGCAAGAATATAAAACGGAGAAGAGCTATGAAGAAAGAAAGCAGTAACGAATACAAGGTTGGAGTCATCGTTGGCAGATTCCAAATGCCGATGATAGCGAAAGACGATGAGAACATTTTCAATCATGTTCTTGGCATGGGATTCGACGATGTCATCGTCGTCATTGGGATTCCGGCTCCAGCTATCAAAGCTACGAAGCAGAACCCGCTCGATTTCGACGCACGAAGAAGAATGATCCAAGAAGCTTATGGGAACAAGTTTCAGATCTTCTACATCAAAGACATCCAGACGGACAAGCAGTGGTCAGAGAATCTCGACTCAATCATCTCGACTTTCGCTGGAAAGCGAGATGCAGTCATCTTTGGCACGGAGAACGTCGTGAAGCACTATACGACAGGAACATACAAATGCCAAGAGTACACGTCGCCAAAGGTCGTGTCGAATGATGCTTATCTTCGAGACTTAGCTGGAAAGAAGCAGCTGGCAGGCGAAGCATGGCGAGCAGGCGTTGTGTGGGCTACTCAGAACAGATACAACTTAGCGTTGCCAACTGTCGACTGCTTCATTATGAACTGCGCTGATGGCGAGCCGCTTTCTACTTGCTGGATGGCGAGGAAGCCAAATGAGACGAAGCTGAGGTTCGTTGGCGGGTTCGTAGATCCCGTCAGAGACAATACATTCGAGGACTCTGCGAAGCGCGAAGCTAAAGAAGAGACAGGACTTGACTGCGTTGTTCTGGACTACATTGGGAATTTCAAGATAGACGATTGGCGATTTAGGAGCGAGACGGACAAGATCTTCACGACGTTCTATGCTATGAAGCGAGTTGGCGGCGTTCCTAAAGCTGACGACGACATTGAAGAGCTGACAAAGGTCGACATCATGAAGCTTAAGCCAGAAGACGTTGTGTATGAGCATAAGATTCTGCTTAACATGGCGCAGGCGTACATAATGGATATAGGGGAGCATAGGATATGAAGAAGAAAATCGATAAGACTAATTTCTACTACAATGTCAGGAATATGAATCCTCGAGGCAGGGATGGATGGACGATGCTAGGACCGTTCAAGACTGAAGAGGAGCTGTATAAAGCTATTAAGCAGACACGCGACGAATATCATGATATGTATGATGAGCTTGACCAGTCTACGTTCATTAGCTATGAAGACCAGGTCAAGATCGAGTCGATGACGCCATCTAATATTCTGAAGAAGTTTGGTGGTGAAGAAGACATAAAGTACAATAAGAGGCTAAAGCGATGCAACGAATGCTTCTATTTCATCGATAGGAATATGCAGTACTGCAAGAAAGCAGGCCAGAAGTGCAAGAAGTTCATTTCAATCGACGACTACTGGGCTACTCATAAGCCTGAAGAATCAGCAAATGCTGTCGATAGGCCATCAGCTCTTACGAATGCTTGCATAAAGTGGATACGAGACTACTTTAAAGAGACGAATGGTTCAAAGGCTGTCATTGGAATCTCTGGTGGAAAAGATTCGACAGTAGTAGCATATCTCTGCGTGAAAGCGCTTGGAAAAGAGAACGTAGTCGGAGTCTTGATGCCAAATGGTGAGCAGAAGGACATTGACGATTCGATGAAAGTCGTGAAGAATCTTGGGATCGACTATAAGATTATCAACATCAACAATGCTTTCGTTAGCATCATCGACAAGATTGGCGAGCAGAACACGTCAGAGCAAGCAAGGACAAATCTTGCGCCAAGGCTTCGCATGGCTACATTGTATGCTGTAGCGCAGTCTATCGGTGGGCGAGTCGTCGGAACTGGCAATCTATGCGAGAGAATGCTTGGCTACTATACGTTATGGGGCGATGGCGTATGCGATATGAATCCAATTGGAAACTTCTTGGTGTCAGACGTCATAGACGTTGGAAGAGAGCTTGGTGTTCCAGACGATCTGCTATTGAAGGCTCCATCTGATGGATTGACGGGAAAAACTGATGAAGAATCGCTTGGCTTCACATACGAAGAAGTTGAGCAAGTCATCAAGTATGAGGATACTCCAAATGCTAACAAGATCAAAGCAAGGTTCGACAAGCAGCGTTTCAAGCGAATGATGACGGACATACCAATGTTCTATGATGAGAATCTTTGCGAAACATATTAAAGGAGGATAAGAATGGTAAAAATTGCAGCGTTCATTGTCATCATTGCGATTCTGTGGATTCCAATTTGGAAGTTAGTCAATTGGATGTCAGCTAAAGTCAATGACAATGTCAATTCAGAGGAAGAGCGTGCGAAAGCAGTTGAAAGAGAGATTGAGCAGTTGAACGACGACATCGACAAGAAGAAAGAAGAATTGCAGTCGTTGTTGGATAAGTTAGAAGAAAGCAAAAACAAACTAAGCAAAGGAGAAAAGTAAAATGAAAGAAAATCAAGTCAAGATCATGGTTGTGTCATTCGTAGCAGCGTTCATCGCTATCTTGATCTTAAGCAAGACGTTTCATAGAAACGACATCTCGCAGCTGCAAGTCATCCAGTCTTTCACTGGCAGCACATCTGTGAAGACTACGGGTGGAATCTACTTTAAGCTGTTTCCTCACATCTGGACTTACAACAAGACAAACCAGGTGGCGTTCTCGTTTGAGAAAGACGAGTCTAAAGACAATGACGGCGTCCACGTGTTCTTCAGCAACAAAGGCCAAGGCGACGTCTCGACTCAGATAACTTACAACTTGCTGTCAGAAGAAGACAAAGTGTACAAGATGCATGAGCTGGCGAAAGGAGATGATGACGTCATCGACAGAAGGATCCTCGCTACAATCAGAGAGATAACGATGAGGGAAGCAGGCCTCATCACTTCGTCTGAAGCTATCGAGAAGCGCGAAGAGTTCGCTAACAGGATCAGGCAGCAGCTGCTTCACAATCCAGACTACATCGCTATTGGCGTGGACATCACGCAGTTCACTATCACCAACATCTCGTTCGACGACTTGACGATTGCTGCATACAAGAAAGCCCAAGAGGCTGACTTGCAGAAGAAGACCGCTGAAGCTGAGAAGCTGAACTTGGTCATGCAGAAAGAGAAGACCGAGGCTGAGTATGAGAGGCAGATCGCTGAAAGCAAAGGAAAGGCTGAAGTCGAGAAGATCAAAGCTACCACTGACGCTGAGCGAGAGAAAGAGCTGGCTGAAATCAAAGCGAAGCAGGAAGTCGCTGTCGCGCAGTTAGCTAAAGAGAAGGCTATCATCGACGCTAACAAGCAGCTTGAAGTCGTCGAGATCCAGAAGAGAGAAGAGCAAGCTAAACTGGAAGTCATCAAGATCCAAGCCGAGCAGAAAGTCGCTGAAGCTGAAGCGAAGAACAAGCAGATCGAGTTGGCAGGCGACATTACGGAGAAAGACAAGTTCCAGCTTGAGGTTGGAATGAAGACTCGCGTAGAAGTAGCGAAAGCTTTGGCGGCAGGCGTGCAGAACTGGAAGCTTCCTGCTACATTTATCTACAATGGCGGGATGTTTGCTAGCGATATGAAGAGAGAAAGAGAAGGAGGGATCTGCACATTTGGCAATTCGTCTCTTGAGCAGCTCCTTCAGCTTATCACAGTCGAGAAGGCTACGAAGATCTCGAAAGAGTCTGAAGCAAAATAAGTTTCGGTTTAATTTGTATTTAAGTTAAACAAATACGATGAGCAAATTTCTGCCATATGTGTTGCTTGTAAGTGGTCTGATCTTATGCAGTTTGTTTATGACATTGCTGTTTATAAGACCGGCGGAGCCAACTGTTCGTAACGTTCATCGAGGCACAGTCATCCAATGTGGAAAGACAATGTGGATTGTCATTGGAAACTCTTATTTTCAAAATGAATAGGTTTTGATAAGAAGTTCTATTTCAACGTGCTGCTTGACGATAGAGCTGGTTTTTACCCAACTACAGATTGGCTTTATATTGCGACTTGCATTTAACGATGTCTGAAAATGTTTAAAATATCTATATGAAAGATACGTTTTATATTAAGCTGTATGGAGCGCCTGGCGCAGGAAAGTCTACAGGCGCATCGTGGATCTTCGCTAATCTAAAGCTTCTTGGCCTTGATTCAGAATATGTCCAGGAAGTGGCGAAAGACATGGTGTGGGAAGCTAATAAGTTTGCTTTCAGTGATCCGGACAATCAGATGTTTATCTTCGCTTCACAGTTCTATCGATTGAATAGACTTAATGGAAAGGTAGACGTAGTCGTCACAGACAGTCCACTTCTGCTGTCAGAGCTTTACATTAAAGATGGAAGCATCTTGAATTGCGACGAGTATAAGTCGTTGGTTCATAAGTTCAACGATAAGTTCAATGGCGTAGACATTCTTGTGAAGCGAGCGAAGAAGTACAACCAAAATGGCAGGAATCAGACTGAAGAAGAGTCAGACAAGTTAGCTTGCGAAATCGAAGCTCTTCTTCAGCATAATGGGAAGCCTTTCATTTCGATAGACGGAAATGAAGAAGGCTATAAGTTCGCATGCGAAAAGGCTATAGAGAAGTTCGAAGAGTTTAAGAACAACAATCTTAAAAGGCAAATGAAATGAATCAGTTGACGAAAGAATGCGTGGAATGGGTAAAGGGATATTTTGATATACATCAGCGTAAGAAGATTATCGTTAGAGTGTCGAACGATGTCAATTCAGTAGCTGCATTGGCTGTATGCTGCGAAGCTGTTGGAAAGGACAACGTGTTTGGCGTTGTATTTAGCAGGCCTGCGATAGCTGACATCTGCAGCGAGTCGAAGATGCTTGACGACTTTGGCGTTTCATATAAAGTCATTGAGATAGACGATGCTTGCAATGCAGCGCTTAATTCCGTTAAAATAGACAACATAGACAGGACGCAGTTCAGGAAGCACTTGGAGATGTCTTTGCTATATGGCGTAGCGTCATCGTTTAAAGATGGTCTTGTCGTTGGCAGTATGGACGTATGCAAGTTTGGGCTTGGCGACTATGTGATGTGGACAGACGAGCTTTGCGACATCGATCCATTCGCTTTGATGACAGTAAGCGAAGTGAAGTCGATATGCAGCGACTTTGGCTTGAAGTATGAATGCATGGACGAGGATGTCCAGTTTAGCTTCTTCGTTGCTGAGAGCCAGTCAATCGAGACGGTCTCGCATACAGAAGTCGAAGACGTTCTTGAGAAGTATGTGTTTAGTGGTTCGCTATCGCCAATCGACACTGATAGCTTAGAGTTCATGGAGAAAGCGATTCTAGTTAAGCTGAATTCGGCGATGTCAAAGACTGATTACACGAATATTCCAAAGTTCGCTGACAGTGCGCTGCTTTCAGCGATGAAGCAGATTTGCAGAAATGAATGCCGTGTAGAAGACATGCAGAAATAAATTATATTGTAGTCGCGGCAGTCTTTTAACTGGCAGGAACTCGTGATTCCGACCCGAGTAGTGTGGGTTCGATCCCCATCTGCCGCTCCAATTTTCGATACGAAGTCCGTTTAAAAACGGACTTTTTTCTTTATTGTGATTTGATATTTTAGATTTGCGTAGTATATTAAATAATAGATGATTTCAACAACAGCATAAACAAAGGAGCAGCAAATGAAAATCTATGTTCTTTCTTATGGCGAGTCTGACGATAGTTCAGTGTCCATCCATGATCCTGAAGTCTACAAGAGCATTGGCGCAGTTGATTCAGCCGTAGAAGAGATTGTGAAAGACGCCCGTGAGCGTTTTAGCGACGCGGTCGTCTATGACGACACTATCGCTAAGCCATATAGTAGAAACGTCCAGGTCAGAAGCTGTGAGAACGTGCTTCAAGACGGCGAGTATGTGATGGAGATAAACGTCAAAGAATTCGACGTATAGAAACGAGATATGCTGAACGATAAATATATTAAAGTTTTATAACGATATATCAATATGTTCAGCAATCTTGACGCTATAGCGAAAGCATACATACAGTCCGTGATAAGTGAAGCCACACCTCCAATGTGCAGTGGCGCTAAATGGAGAGAGTTCAATATCGATCATTATGCGCCAGACTTGGCGTCTAAATTTGATGTGTATGTCAACTCGAAAAGCGTTTTCGATAAGATAGCGCCAAATGCGAAGAACATAGCATTCTTAGATAGCGTCAATGAAATAATGAAAGCTTCATATGATGCTAAAGGACTGCTAGGCGATGAGAATCCTAAGAGCATTGACCAGCCGTGCTTCGCGCCGATTGAGATGTTCACAAATGTCTTGGTGACATGCTTACGAGCTGCTACAGGTGGCGATACGTCGAATGTTCCAAAAGACTTAAGCATCTATAAGTCTGAAATGAGTGGCGCTGACGTATTCATGGACAAAGTCGCTTTGCTGAACGATGAGCATCGACTTATCTCAAGCACGTCGTTCGACGAAAGCTCGCATAGGTTTAAGTCGGTTCCAGTTGGCGACAGAAGACCATACGGCATGCGTAGGCAGTGGAAAGGGTATGGCTCATATGCTGCTGACGCTAGAATGAAGACTGAACTTGCGAAGAAGGCGTCTGAGAGTCTATTTGGCAAAGGCACTTCTACAAAGGACATTACGCCTGCTGACATTTTTGGCGACGATCCGAAGTCGACTTATAGAGACATTACTCCCGCTGACATCTTTGGCGAATGTGTAGATAGTAGGACAAACGACTACTTCAACATGATTGTGAATGCTTCGTCGATTGTGTCTGAAGACATAGACAAGATTGAGATTCCTGAAGGCTATGTAGACTGTGGCTACGTAAGAGACTTTTATTTTAGGATCGGCAGACTGATTGTGTTTGGAGTTCTGCAGCATGACATCGACAATACGAATAGAGTGTTCTGGCAGGACAGCTTCGTATTCGACAATAGCAGTACAAACGACTTCGCTAAGAAGCGTGAGATGAAAAGCGAAGCGTTCCAGATCGTCATAGAAGACAAGATGAACACTATTGAAATGATAAGGAGCATCTTAGAGATGCATAAGCTTATCTAATACGATTTAGCATAGATTCAACAGTTCATGAAGCGGGACGATTTTTACTCCCGCTTTTTTTGCCATGTTCTTGCAGCATTTGCATGGATGGACAGGCAGAATGTCAGCTGATCTGCCAAAGCGCATTACATAGATTGTGTCGACCTTCTTTCCGTATTTCTTTATTAGAGATGCCTCTGCATGCTTTCCAGTGCCCATTCTAGTCGTCTCAAGCTCACGCCAGCCATTCATCGATATTCCAATCATATTGCCTTTCTTGCTGAACGCTACAGCGACGATCCTATATGAAGATCCGCGATAGACGGACATCTTCTCTTTAAGTCGTGGTATGAGAGCGAATAAAGAATTCTTCGATTTCATTGTCATTGAAAAAATCAATTAATGTCGTTTGAAACATAGCGTGTTATGTCAATCAATAATATAATAAATCGAATAATTGATTTAAATTGAAAATGACGAGAAAAAATCAATTGCATTCAGTTGAAATTTGGTTTGAGGTGTCAATAGAAATATCGAAAGAGTTCAACCAACAGCAAAGGAGACCAACATGAAATTCTTCACCGTCACCATCGTCACAAGCGTCGCAGCCCCAGAATGGCCATCGGTCCGCACTGAACTAGTCAGCTCATATGATGAGGCCAAGAAGGCTGCCAAAGAGGCCCTAAAGAACTTCAAGGGAATGCTGAGAGAAGACTACCGCGAGCTTGACCTGAGCCTGCATAGCAGCAAGATCGGAGACGAGAATGTGTTCCTCGAAGAGAGGACCGCCGACAATGAAGACGGCGACTACCTCATCGTCAAGATAAGGACTCACGAGGCCAATTGACAAAAATCCCCAGGGCGGGCGTAGAGAACCCGCCTTCTTCTGTTAATATAATATCAAGCGGACCAACAGCAGCAAGGAGACGACAATGAAAGACGAATTCTTCACAAAGACACGTTGCGACAGATGCGGGAAGCCTCTTACGAGTGGCAGGACGATGAGCCGTTTCAATACGGATTGCATCTGCATGGACTGCGCTGACAAAGAGCGTGAGAGGCCCGACTACAAGAAAGCTGTCGAGACTGAGCTTGAAGAGATCAAGCGTGGAAACTACAATTTCAAAGGCATTGGCTACAAAAAGTAAGGAGGCTGAAATGAGCACACGCTGCCAAATCCGCATTACGTTGAATAAATGCAGTCTTAATCTGTATGTGCACTGCGACGGGTATTTTTCAGGCGTTGGCTATTGCCTTCAGCAGATGCTTGTCAAGAAGACTGCAGTTAATAAAGAGAACGCTGAAGACTGCGTCTGCATGATGCTGCAAGAAGACAACGATTTCGAGCCAACGTTCTATCCGCATAGCGACATCGAGTATTTCTACATTATCGATTTCGATAGCAATGTGTTTAGCGGTTGGCGAACGCATTGCGTGAATGCTTGGGGAGACGCCAAAGACAAGTGGCTTGAGAGTCTCCCGAGAGTAGATGAAGAATCGAAAGTCGATCTTCTAAACGACAATCTTTTAAAGAAAGAACGATAAAATGAATGCTTTTTCAATAAAATGTGAATTTCGTTTTTAAAAAGACGAAGTTTGGTTTATCTTGAAAATATAAGAAACGCGGTTTCAGCTGCGTATTGAATCAAAAACAACAAAAACAAAAAGGATCGAAGATGAGAAAATCGATTAAGAAGTCCGCTGTCGTTTCGTCTGCAAAGAAAGCCAATGAGAACATCGCCAACAACCCGACGTACCGTGGCGTCGAGACTCGCCGCAAGAGTTTCATGAGCACAAGTAAGAACAATCCTATTGTTCACAAGTTCGCTTACAAGCTCAGCGCTGAACGTGGCATCGGCAAGATGCTCTCCTACATCAAGCACAATCCCGGCACGACAGCCGCCGAGGTCCGCGACGCTCTTGGCTACAAGTCGAACAACACGATGAACTGGCAGACGATGAACTGGGCAGGTCTTATCAGTAGTCGCAATCCTGGCTACAAGATCACGCGCCTTGGCAGCAAGCTTCTGAAACAGAACAATATCATGTAAGTCTCCTTGGTTGGGTGGGCTTGGCCAATTGGATTGAGAGATTCAGTTGGTCAAGCCAATTTTTTGTCTATGGAGTAAGCGACAATGAAAACACCAGTATTTGAAATTGACAATATCGACTGCATCTTGAAAGAAGCAATAAGTTACTGCACTGAAGAAAACGTCTTGGACGTCTATGAAAGAATCGCCAATAAGCTTTGCAATTTCTTAAGCAATAAGCTTCTTGATATTCAGATATTTTCGTTGGATGACGAGTTCGTTTCAAGTCATGACTTTGAGATGGCGATTCTTCGAATTGGTCTTTGCGAACTTATTGGCGCCGTAAAGTTTGTCCTAGAAGATGAGAAGAAGCAGAAATGACAACTAACAGCACATATTCAAACATTAGCAGTAAAGTGTTCATCATGTATGTGTTGAGCTTCATTGCTACTTTATTGATTAGGTCTATGGCATTTCTTTTGTTTTGGAATAATTTCATCGTAAGGCTTAACAATAGAATCACGTTCATCGATGCAGTCGTTGGATCTTTGCTGTTGTTTCTTATGACGAAATTTAGATTCTTGATTAGAAGAAACACTATCAAAAAATATGAAATTGATGAAATCAAGAAATTAAAAAACGACAATTTGATTTAATATAAAAATATAAGAAAGATAAATGTGCTCTGTTATCCGCTCACTCTTATAAGATGTAGAAACGGTAATTGGTTACATGGGTGTTCAAGTCCCTCCCGGAGCACCATAAGATATTTGAAATGCCAATCATAAAATTTGACTGAACATTTGATTTTTGTTTTGTTGGTGTTCCTTCTGGTTTGTTTTGTTGTTGGTCAAATGTTCAGACTGCCTCATAATTAATTTTATGAGGCTTTTTTGTTTTAGACATTGGAGATTATTTGATATGCTTAAGACTGCTACTTACGACATCGCTGCTCAGAACATTTCAATCGAGGTTCACTTAGAGTTCAATGACATTAAGCCAATGCTTGATAGGTTCATAAAGTTCACTGTCGAATTCTATGACAAGCGTTGCGACAATGAAATGAAAGCTGAGCTGTCATCTGAAATCGATGCATTGAAGTCGTTCGACCCAGCTTTTTCACAAGAATCTTTCGATGCATTCATGACTTCAATGTCAGACGGCTTTGAAAGAAAGCTTGATAGACGAATATGCATAAATCATATAATAAATGAATGTTTAGTTGAATTTATGTATAAAAAGTTTATTTTTCTGTTTGGCGTACTTGAGTTGAACTTCGCTTTCTTTGAAGAATTCAGACGAGAAAGCAGTGTTGAGCCATCAGGCTATCGTCATATCTGCTGAAGTGCGTCGTTCTTAGTAAAAACCAACAACACCAAAGGGGACAAGCTATGCAGAAAGAAGCAAGCACTGACGTTGAAAAGAAAGTCATCGACGAAGTCTTCGACAAGAAGAGGCGCATGAAGAAGGAGCTTAACGAATGCTTCAATCTTATGACGTTTTTCAATATGAAGAAGAACGCTGATAGGAAGAAGAAGGAAGACCGCGACGAATTGAACTTCTAAAAGGAGGCTTTCATGGACGAATACTACACGCTGTTAGATTTTCTGCATAGCAATAAGATCGCTATGCGAATCTGCTTGAACATTCCAAAGATTGACAAGAATCTGTGGCTTAGCGTAGATGAAGAGACGTTTGTCGATTATGAGAACGCTACGTCTTTCGACGACATCGATTTCACGTATGCGTCTTGCGTTATGCTTGCGAACGATCTTAAGTCTTGTGTCGACGCGAAGATAGAGTTTAGCAAAGACGACATTGGATGCTTTCTCGACATCGACGTGTCAGCTGACGACTTGCACGCTATAATATCGAATGATCCTGATGTCACGGTCATCTGCAATGAGCTTACTGAAAGACTAAATCTAAAAGGTGGTGGTTTCAATGAACGAGAAGAGTCGAGAGATTGTTGAGAAGTTCAAGCAAGATGTAGTCGACATCGCTTACGGACAGAGCAGAGATCTTGGTAGTCGTATGTCGAACGCTGAAATCCACAATATGATTGTCAGTAGAATCTCTAACTTGACGTGCGAAGCGCTTGCGAAGCTTATGCTTGAGAATCCTGAAGCGTCTGAATCCGAGTTGAAAGAAATCTTAAACGGGAGGTCGAAATGAAGAACATTGACATTGAAGAACGCATATCGTCTGACGATAGTCTCTACTATTGGGCGATGTCTTACTGCAAAGACAATAAATGCACAGTCAACGAGTTCATTCGAAAGAACAAGAAGTTCATCTTGGAGAAGATCTCAAAGGAAGATTCTACGAAGAAGAGCAGGCTTAAGCAGAGCGTCTGACAATGGAGCTACAAGAGAAGTTCATCATAAGGACTGGCTTGACAAGCAAAGAAGACGAGTTCATACTCTATCTAGTCAATAGGCTGATGTATGAGCGATTCGGCTTTAAGTCATGCGAGCGAGACCTCAAAGCCATGTCGTTCGACATCATAGACAAGTACTGTAGCAAAGATTATGATGACGGTTTTGTCAATGTCTCTGTCGGCACGACATTCATGGCTAACCGTGACGCGTTCCGTCAGATATACTGCGACGTAAGACGAGTCTTTCGAGACGTCAATAGTGAGATATGCATCTACTCGCGATACGACGACATAGACGACGATGCATTTGGAGTTAGTGACGTCATCAAAGACATAAAGCTTGCGAAGACTTGCTTTGAGCAGAATAGCCCATTTAGCATAGACGAGCGAATCATGATCGACACTGAAGAGCTGGACTACGAAAATGACTTGTACTGCACGTTCAGCGTTAGCATGTTCGACGACGTTATAAATAAATTATCGAATATCGATGGCTCGAAGACGATATACTGCGATCCAATTAGTAGGTCAGTTAGAGAGAAGCTTATCGAGAGAATGGCTGAATGCGTCAAGACGATAGAGTCAGCGCGATACGATCTTCTTGAGACGAACGAAGAAGACGCTGACAAGCTTGGCGATGAAGCTGCAAAGCTTAGAGCCACTGAGGCAGATCTTAGCTACTGCTATGATAAGCTAAAGGAAAGTGGTATGACGTTCTTTCAGAATTCGATAAAGTCTTATATGATGATTTTTTTAAGTTGACTACAAGGAGTGCTTTCAAATGGCGATGATGATATGCCCGAACTGTGGCGAGAAGAACATAACGACAATGCGAGTCTGCAAAGACTGCGGGAAGATGTGGTGCAGCGAATGCGACAAGAAGGGCAAGCATCCGCTTCCGTATTCAGAAGTCTGCCCACGCTGTAGAAGCTCGAACTGGAAGCAGATCACGGACATATCTGAAGTATACGACATTATGCGAAAGACAATCCAATAAGTTGTCAATCATTGTTTAAACGATGGCCGTTGACTTGCTCAACGGCTTAACTTTTCTATAAGGAGACTTTTAATGAAACGCGTGCATGAGAATATGTCGCTAACTGAAGGCTTTACGACTGGCGTCTATAGCGAAGCTGCATATTGGATAGCGAAGCTTGTCTATTCAGACACTGACTATGTCCGCTTTTCGTTCATCGTAGACGACGGGACGCAAGATGTTGTGTACACGACGCCATATAAGAACTTCAAGCTACGAGGCACTACGCTAGCTGGCAGCGAGTTTGGATCCATCCGTCCGTCTGTTGCGATAGATGGAGAAGTCATCCTTAAGTATCGAGAAAGGAGGGTTCTTTCGTTCTATTCTTCTAATAAGCACTACGCTAGACATATCATCAAGGAAGACTTCATGAGAATGGCGTCTTGGCTTGTCGACACAATGAAGAGTAAGAACATGGCTTGCGATCTTTCAAATAAAATAAAGCTGTTCTTCATGGGCGAAAGGAAGCTAAGGCAGCTGCCATTGAGATTCTCAATCATAAGAAGCATTGACAGCAACTTAGTTGAAGAGACGTTCATCACGAACGTAGATGAGATAAGACTCATCGCGAATGTCATCGGCGAATGCGCTGACGCATACGACAACGATAAGATCGCGTTAGCAGTTGGCGCTCCAAACGATCCATTAGAGCAGATGAAAGAGACGATGATCCAGATGAAGTACGCTGAGATTTTAGACGAATATAGAAAAGATCATTCATATGACGTTGTGAATAAGTTAAGAGAGTTCTTTCATGAGAACTGCAAGGAGATGAAAGACTGGCAGATTATTAAAGAATTAAGAAATATTCATATGAACTTTTTATAATATACAATAGATAATTATATTATTGAATATTAAGAAATCTGACTGTGGCCAAGTCTAGTATGGCGTCGCGTTTGGGTCGCGAAGATCGTGAGGGCGGAGCTCACCAGTCAGACCATACATTTAAAGCAGACTATTAGCTCAATTGATTAGAGCACCGCTGAAGCCGGCTAACTGTGCGGATAGATGCAAGTTTGAATCTTGCATAGTTTGTTTTCAAATTTAAATAGGGGTGTTAGCGTAGTTGGTTTATCGCGCCTGCCTGTCACGCAGGAGATCACCAGTTCAAGTCTGGTACATCCCGCCATTTTAACGAAAGCCAAATCCATAAGATTTGGCTTTCTTTTTCTTATAAATACTACTATAGTATTTAAAGGTCGAAAGACATTTATATGGATAAGTTCAATGCATTATACAATGAGATAATAGAGAAGCTAGGCGCGGCTTCTGATAAGAACCAATATTCTGGAAAGAGCATTCAGTTCATTCTTGAAGACATCGAAAGAGCGTCGAAGCTGGTGTCTGAGGAATCTGGAGACAGTAGTTTTTTAAAGAGCTTTATCATTAAGATAAAAGACGGCGTCTGCGCTGCAATGAGTAAGTCAGTTGATGATCTGATGAAGTTCTGGAGAAACTTAAGAGAAAACGAAATAGTTAAAAAAGTTTTTAGGATTCCTGAAACTGATGATAGCGTTCAACGTTATTGCGCTGCTAGATTGGAAGGAGATATGTTCCATCTTACTGCGCCGTTTCCTAAATTGGCTGAAGGCACTCCTTTAGCAAGATTTGTTGTAGATTTAAATAAAAAGAACAGAGTTCAGAACCCGTATGGAAATGTTGCTATTGAAAGCGTCTTAAGCGTAGTTGGCGACGCGCTAATTGGGCTATGGAACATTCTGAAAGCTTTGTGCTATCTGATATTCTTAATCGTCAAAGTCGTGGCATGGATCATTAAGCAAGTTTCGGAAGTGATGTATAAGTCAGCTAAGTGGGTGTTCTTGAAGACTACTGAAGTGTTTGAGTCAGTTGAAGACAATACAGAATCTAATGAAAGCGTAAAACTTGATGTCACACTTCCTGATGGTAAGGAGAAGACCATTGTCGCCAACAACGGCAAGACATTCTGTCAGGAGATGCTTGAGCTTATGAAAGATTGCATCTCTACGCTGTTCTTTTTAGACGATTGGCTTAAAAAAGACTAACTTTAAGCATTCAATTTAATTTTCATAGAAATTCGTTATTTTATTATAATCGAAGCGCCGATGGGCTAACAGTTAAGTCGTCCTTGACTCCACGTAGGAAGATGTTGGTGCAAATCCAGCGGAGCGCTCCAATCATTGCCTGGATTTCCTCGCGGATGACTGTAAATCATTTGCCTTCAATATGCGGGGCGGCTGGCGGATAGTTCAACTCTATGTCCGGGCACCAGTTATTAAACGGGACATAGAGTTGAACTA
>Ga0265298_10000487_pt1 | contig 59000 bp, 57 predicted proteins | sample AusTroGonzalo_MG_3_FD_193486 | JGI IMG/M metagenome (GOLD analysis project Ga0265298, IMG submission 193486) | Bovine rumen microbial communities from tropical cattle in Woodstock, Queensland, Australia - Gonzalo_01 | ecosystem: Host-associated > Mammals > Digestive system > Stomach > Rumen ... | reverse complement strand
TTAATATTTTACTAAATATTTATATTTTACTTTTTTAAAAAATAAATTATTTATACATTAATTTATTTTTTAATTTTATAAAATTTTATTTTGATTTTACTTTTTAATAGTAAACTTTTGCATATATTTTATCACTATTTTTAATGTTTTTAAAACTCTTGTAAGATGTTTAACAAAATTTTAAAATTTATTTGAAAACACATTATAAAAACGATATAAATAAAACATCGTTCTAAATAATAAAAAAGATTGTAGTTTCTTTTGTGCGTCGTGGGTGTTGTAAATATTGACAACAAAAGACAAGATCCAACAACACCACCAACACCACAACACCACAACACCACAACACAAAAGAATAAATAAAATGATTTTTAGTGTTGTTAGTGTTGTTAGTGTTGTTATTTTCTTATATAATATCCCTTGTTTTTTCTTATATAATATCCCTTGTTTTTTCTTATATAAAATATACTGTTTTTTCTTATATAATAACATACTGATTTTATTAAATATTATTGTTATTTTCTTATATAAAATACACGCTTTTTTTATTATATAATATACCGTGCTTGCCGTGGGTATTGTAGGTATTGTAGGTATTGTAGGTATTGTAGGTATTGTAGGTATTGTAGGTATTGTATTTGTTTTAATTTATTTTGTTTGTATTTGTTTTAATTTGTTTTGTTTGTGTTTGTTTGTGTTTGTTTGTGTTTGTGTTTGTTTGTGTTTGTTTGTGTTTGTTTGTGTTTGTTTGTGTTTGTGTTTGTTTGTGTTTGTTTGTGTTTGTTTGTGTTTGTTTTGTAAGTATGAATAAAGATTGTGGTATAGCTGTGTTGTGTGTGTTGGTTGTAAAAATTTTAAGAATGCTTTTTTTCTTAACACACCCCCGGGGGTAGTGATGATTTTTTTTTTCGAGTCGGTCAAGCCGAATATACCAAACCCTCAAAAAACTACTGGAGATTTTGAAAAGTTGACCACTATAAGGACATTGAACACATACCACACCCCATCAAATCCTTTCATATTTTGCTGACATTTAATTTTTATTGGAAAGCCTTTGTAGTTACTAGGAAAATATTTTTGTTTAATTTTGATAGTGTTTTGTTTGGATTTTAGCATATTGACGGTACTGCCCCCCTGTAGTATAATTATGGTATGGAAGAAAATCAGAGTCTAGAATCATTGTATCAAGAGTTTGTTGCGACAAGGATGGAGAAGTTAAAGGAGCTTATTGAGTGTCAGAAGCAGTTATCTGTTGCACAGGAGCTTAGTAATGTTAAGAGGGCACAGGAGCAGTTAGTTACAAGGATAGCAGAAACTGAGAGTGATGTAGTGGCTACAAAGTTATCTAATGAGATTAGGCAGAATGCTGAGTTTATGATGGGAGCTATGGGACTTATGGAAACGAAATCTCCACTTACGATCAACTCTCAGGCACCGTCTATAAACCCTAATAGCACGATAGAAACAGAATCTGTAAGAAGGATAGAGGCGATAGATTTTGAGGAAGAAGATTAATCCTTTTGAACATACGATAGATTTGTTAGTTATTAAAAAACTTAAGGAGAAGGAGAGTGATGTTGAGAAAAGACTAGCTCAGATTGAGAACAAGCTAGTTGAGGTTTTACAGAGGAATCAGGAATTATTGGAAAAGGCGAAGGATCATACTACCATAAATCAGATTCTTTAAAATCAGAATATATATCTTTGTAGTTGACATTATTTCCGTTTGAGTGTATAATTACTTCTCTATTGTTTTCACGATAGTTTCTTCCTTCTTGTATTTTTCTTTCAAAGTCAAATTCTTTTTGAAGTTCTTCTATTACTCTTTGTTCTTTTGTTTTCTTATTTTCCTCACCTACTACTGCTTTAAGACCGTATCGTTGCCTTAATAAATCAATTATAAATGCCACTGCGTCAGCTTCATCAGGGGACTTATAGTGATTATCTACTTTACCAAGACGCATTTTGTATTCTGGTTTTGCTTCGAGTTTGTATTTACCTCTTAAACTTTCATATGTACGAGTACAAAATTGTTCTTCGGAAATGGTATCTAGGCCTTTAATTTGCCCACCAAGCACTAGCTCTCTTACACTAAACCATAGTTCTGTAACCCTTCTATCATATACCTGTGAAGCGATTTCTTCTCTACCGTTTGCAACAAGAAGGTCGGTAGGAGCTCCACTGCTTACCACCTGATGTATTTGATTACTCCATTCTTCCCTAATGATACTACCTAGTCCAGAGCCAGCACCCCAAGTATCTACGGCAAGATTACGAGGTTCAATACCTAGCTCCCCACAAAGTTTCTTTACCTGGCGAAGGATTTGATATTCAGCTGGCTCTGAGCTTGTATCATCAATCTTTATATAAATAATTCTATCTTTCCCACCAAAATCTACGGTTTCTACCCCAGTATCTGCTATTCCAAACTCAGCCCAGCGAAAGACACAATCATCTCCAGAACCAGTAAAAGAAGGATCAAGCCCGGCTACCCTTATAATCTTTCCTACCCCTTCCCATACTGCTCGTTCTTCTACCTTAAACTTATCGCACATTGTAACTGAAAGCACAGTGTTTGATACGTCATCCTTAGGCCAGAATCCTCTTACATATCTCCAAAAAGAAGGAGTGTTTTCTCCGTATTGAATTTTTTTTGCTTCAATAGTATCTTCATTAAAAAGAAACTTTCTTATGCGTTTTATTTTCTCTGGGCTTTCTCCGTTTTCAGGAAGGGCAGGAGATGCGTAACAGTCAAAGTAAAGGCAGATTCCGTTTTTAGTTTCCCACTCAGAATCAAAGTCAGGGTTTACTGTATGCCACCCTCCCTTTGGTTTACTTAGTAACCCATGAGGATCAAACTTACTATTTGAGTTTCCAATAACCATTAGTTGATACGTAGTTACTCCTGATTCCCAGTTTGCTCTAGCATCCATAAATCCAGGGTTTACGTCTGTTCCTTCGTCTATTATTGCCATAAAACCTTCTTTAGGGTGCCTACCGATAAGGTTTGCAGAAGTCTTACTGTCCTTACCAGGTTTCAAAGGAACAGCGAATATCCCATTTACTGTATCTCTTTTATCGTAAAGTATTTTAGGGTTATTCTGAGATGTATAAAGACGGCCAGGGAGTTGAATATCTTTGTTGTTTTCCATTACATAAAACTTTTGAATATAACCCCAGATACGGTTTTGTAAATCAGAAAGTGATGTAGAAGCAACTAATACTGTTCTTTGAGTAGGATTAGCTAACCAAAATAAAATTGCAATACGTGCAGCATCAAAACTTTTTCCTGTTGCTGCACCACCTGCAAGGGTAATTGTGTTATATCCTGCACAATGAGCTTGATATCTTCTTTCAGACCATTTATGCCACGTGTATCTATGCTCCGGCCATAGAAGGAAAGTTGCGTTTCTTAAGTGTTTCCACCCTTCTCCATGATAATTTATTCTGTAAAGATATAATTCTATGTTTAAAGGATCTGTGTAAGGAAATTCTTTTCCGTAAGCAAGAATCTTTTTTTGACCATCTTTAGTTATAACTTGATAAACTGAGCCCATAAAATTTATTATTGTTAAATCCTTATAAGTTGTTTATAATAATTATAACACAACCACTGTATATTTATAAAGAGTTTTTTTATGTTATATGATTGGATTACTTTTATCTTAATTTTTGCTTGTTTAATAATTGCGTGGATAGTTATTGGTGGAGATGAATAATGTTTCAATTTAAATCTGTTGCAAAGTCAATCTTTCCTACTCCAAGTGTAGGGTATTGGTACAAAGATGCAGATACTGGAAAAGAGTTTAAAGCATCTACTCATAAAACGTTTGAGTCATTGGAGTATCACGTTTCACAATATAGAAAACAAAACGGACTTCCACCTATAGAAAATTTTAGAGAGTGTTGGGAACATTTTATTTGTGTTAATTCTCCACAAGATAAAAAGATTTGTTGTCCTAAGGAAGAAAACATAGCAAGAAGTTTTAAGCAATACGTAGTTGGTGGATTAACATACATCAAAAGTATTTTTCAAAAAGAACAAGATAAGTTTGTAACGCAAGAGGAAGCCGAGAAGAGAGCAGATAAATGTTTGCATTGCGTTATGAATAGAAAAAACTATGGACATAGTTTTGCACAATTTTACACAGATAAGATGATGGCAAAGTCTGTTGGGAATCGTAAAGTTAAAAATTGGAATGAGCTTTATACTTGCATGGGATGTAGTTGTATATTGAATAGTAAAGTTTGGTTTGCAAGTAATATAGTTGGTGGAAGTTTACTTAAAGGAGATATCGTAAAATTAAGGGGAGCAAAGGATAGTAGTGGTAAACCTATATACTGCTGGCAATTAGAGGCGAGAGATAATTTAAATAAACAAGGAGAAAAAGTAGATGGCAAAGAATAAGAATCTTTATGACAATACTAAATCACAAACACCTTCGCAGTATAGTGGGTTAAACGGAATAGAGGAAGTAGGAGAAAAGGTAGAAGCACCGATAAGAACAATACCTACAAGTCAAGCAGCATTAGCGATATATAAAAATTTAAGAGATAGAAATTTAAAACGTCTTGGTGGTTATCAAAAGATTCAAGGAATGTTAGACGGTAACCCACCATATAATCCTGCAGTGATGATGAAAGAAGGATTATCTGATATGTGTAACGTAAACTGGAAAGACGGTGATGCGTTATACAGACAAGCAGTACTTGCGTATTGGAGTTTATTTAACCAAGTAGAATTTATTGCAGACTTTAAAGTTACATTAGAGCAACCAAAAGAAATGGCAATGGCGAAAGGAAGTGGATTTACTCCAGAGGGAGAGAAAGCAGCTTCTATTGAGAATGCAAGATTAGGAAAAATACTTTCAGAAGAATGGAATAATGTAATTAGAAGTTGGCCTTCATTTAATAAGCGAATGAACTTTCACCAAGGTGAATTATTAAAGTTTGGAATCAATGCAATCATTTGGCCTGATGAAAGAGATTGGAGATTCAAACCTGTATCTATTAAAAATTTTCTTGTTCCTGATAACACTGAAAATGATATAGAGATGATTGATTTACTATGTATTGAAAACACATACTCTGCAAGATACTTATGGGATGTTTATAATAGTTTACAAGATGGTGATAATGGAGTATGGAATAAAAAAGTTTTAGGAGATTTATTAGTAAGACTTGCAAATGTTTCTGATATGAGTGCATACAGAGCAGATAGAATTGATCCACTTTGGTTACAAAGTGAATTGAAGCAAGGAAATTTATATTATGATGCTTTGTATAATGATGATATTAGATTAGTAAGTATTTTAGTAAAAGAATATGATGATGAATCTTTTTCTCATATAATGATTCATCCTTCATTGAATACTGAAGATTTTGTTTATTTTAATTACAAGCAATATAAAAATTTAAGAGAAGCATTTACGTATTTTACATTTAGCCCTGGTGAAGAAAAACTTCATGCTAATAAAGGATTAGGTCATAGTATTTATGCAGCAGTAGAAGCAATAACAAGATTAGATTGTAGTTTACTTGACCAAGCAAAAAGAAGTGGGAGTTTATTATTGCGTAGTAATCCAGGGAGAGGTGCAGATGATAGAAGTGTTAAGTTTGTTCCTGGTGGAATAATTGATATTGGGGAATGTCAAATAGAACAAAACACTTTTGGAAGTAACATACAAAACATTGCACAAACTAGTCAGTACTTTAAACAAAAGATTTTAGAGAATAATAATATTTCTGGATTTGATTCTTCGACTGCAGATAAAGATTATCAAAATGTTTTTGCAACACAAATGCAAGCAAGTCGTGAAGCAAGAATACAAAGAAATGTTATCTCACATTACTACGATAATTTGGATAGATTCTTTAGAGAGATAGTAAGGAAGATGTTAGTTGCAAAACCAAGTTATCCTGGATATGAGTATGTAAAAGTTTGGAAAGAGAATTGTTTAAAGCGAGGTGTACCTGAAGAAGTATTTGATATGGGTGTAGAGATGAGTCCAGATGGACTTCCATTACATTTACAAGTAAGTGCAACACGAAGTGCTGGAAGTGGTTCACAAACTGCAGACATAATGGAAATGCAATTAGTGATGAACCTTCTTCCTCAGTTAGGACAAAGAGGAAGACAAGCAGCCCTAGAAGATTATGTTGCAGCAGCAAGAGGGTGGAGATATAAAGATAGATATTTACCAGCAGAAGATAGAGATAATCAACCTACAGGTCATGATACTATTGCTTCTATTGAGAATAACCAATTAAGTGATGGTAAACAAGTAACAGTATCTCCTGATAATAATCATTTAATACATGCAACAAATCATATTAGAATGATGCAAGAATGGCTTGAGATGTATCAACAAGATAGTGAAGCTATGTATGAAGGAACTACATTGTTACAAAAAGTTAATGAAGTGTTTGCAGTTGCAGGTCCTCACTTTGTTAAACACTTAATGATATTACAAGCAGATCCAACTGTTAAATCACAATATCAACAATTATATCAACAATGGATGGAAGTAGCTAACTATGGAGATATGATTGCACATAATGCTAAGAAACAACGTGAAGCTGAGATTGCACAACAACAAGAAGCACAAATGTTACAACAGCAATATGAACAGCAACAAACACCTGACCAGATTAAAGCAAGAGGAAGTGTAATGGTTAAAGATATGAAGATGCGAGCTGATATTGAAAGAGATAAGATGAGAGATAATATGAAGTTTGCATTACAAATGGAACAACTAAGAAATCAAGATGCAGTAAATAGAGCTAAAGCTGCTATTGAACTTAGTCAGAAAGAAAGAGAAGCTATGATTCAAAGAAGGGAACAAGCACAAAAGGAAAGGAGTAATAATGATAAGAACAAGAGTACGTCTAAATAATTTTCTTAGTGATAGTGAAGCTAGAAATAGATACAGAAAAGCTATCATTGAATTAGAGGATTTGCATATATTCGACATTTTAAGAGAGATACAAAGCGAAATCACATCAAGCATAGGAACTAGTGTTGATGGAAAAGATTTGGATCTTTTGAATTACCATAAGATGTATGGATATATGCAAGCTCTTAATGACATAGAGTATTTAGTTGAAGCGAAAGAAACTTCAGCTGATGCAGGTGAACCTGATTTCGGAGCGAGAGAAAGTTTGAGGAAAGAAGGTTATACCGAAGAAGAAATAAGTAAAATGTTATCAGGAGAATAATTATGGATAATACAAATGACATTATCTTATCTGAAGGAGATAATGAGTTTTTAAATTTAATTAGAACAAACAGAGAAAGGAGATACAAAGATGACACTACTAAAAGTACTGGAAAAGGTTCTAGCTCTATTAATCCCATTAGACTTGATTCTGGACAAGAACAAGGAGATAGGGGAGAAAGTGGACGAAGCGATAGAGAAGAAGAAAGCAAGGAGTCAAGTCCTAAAAGAATTAGGAAGCGAGTCCAAGAAAAGCTCAGCACCAAAGAAAACAACGACAACAAAGAAAGCAGTAACGAAGAAAACGTCAGTGAAGAAAACTACACAGACGAAGAAATAACTGATAATACACTAGAAGAAAATCCATTAGAAACTACACGTAGTACTAAGGAAGAAAATTTTAGGAATATCAGGAATGCTTTGAAAGCAAGTAGGAATAGAGTTAGTGAATTAGAAACTCAACTTGCAGCAAAAGATGAAGAATTAAAAAAATTAGATGAAGTATCTTCTTTGCAAGCAGAGCTTGAAGAAACAAAAAATAAACTTGCTACTTTACAAAAGTATGAAGATATAATTGGCTTGTATGGTACGGAAGGTTTTAAAGAAGAATACTATGATAAAGTAGATAAGATTAAGGAAGGAGTATTAGATCTTGCAAAAGATTATGGAGTTGACGGAAGTGTTATTGACCAAGCTATGACAATTACAAATCAAAGACAACTAAATGAATATTTAGGACAATACTTTGATGTGTATAGTGTACAAGACATTAGAAAGTCAATTAAAGAAATGCAAGATATAATTTCAAAGAGAGAGGAAGCAGAAGCAAATCCAGTAAAGACAAGAGAGTTTTTGCTTTCTAATTTTGCAAAGAAGAAAGATGCAATAGAGAAACAATCTAAAGAAAATATTAAACTTGCTTCTTTAAGTGCTTGGCAAGAAATTAGTAACACGTATTCTAATCCTGCTTCTGGAATTGATATACTTCAAGAGAAGAATGGGAATAAGGAACACAATGATACAAGACTTGGAATCCTTAATAATTCTTCAAAGGAGTTTGGGAAGCTAGTAGCAATTCTTAGTGAGAATGGACTTACTAGTTTACCAAGTAATGTAGCAAGAGCCCTTGCTAGTCGTTTTCAGTTAGGGGAAACTGCTGCATTTGCGATAGTAAAATCAGAGCAGTTACAAAAGGAAAATGATGAATTACGTGCTGAATTAAAGAAGTTTACAAATTACCAAAGACCTCTAGGGGTAAGTGGTAGCAGTGCTTCTTTTGGTAAGATGACAGATAGCAAGGACCTAAAGGGTAGGGCTTTGCATGAATTTTTATACAACAAAGCAAGTAAGGCATCACAAGAACTTCAATAAAAAAACTACTTGACAGCAGTTACTTTTTTTCAGATAATGAAATTGTCAGAGAGGTAACTGCTGTTTTAAGTGTTACCATCAGAACCTATCAAACCGTTTGTTGACGTATTCAACATTCTGATCCTAACAGATTTCAATATTCGCAGTATTGATTTTATCAATACATTTTTAATTAACTTTTATGGAGATTAAACTTATGGCATGTGGAGGCGATTGTGCTTGTAGTCCTCAAGTTGTGGACTTAGCATTTAGAGAAGCTGAGCCATTTATTGAAAGGGAGATTAGGGACAGAACTTACCAAATGGCAAGATACCTAGTAGATTTTGCTCCTGTTAAACTATTCAATGATGGTATCGGATACACACAGACTAAAGTGAGATTCTATGGGGACATTGGTCCACAATTTGATGGAATGGACGGCTGGCGTAGAGAACAACGTTCTCGTCCAGCAGCAGATGGACTCCAAGGAAAACATGATGCCTGTGGTTATGTATGGGAAGAAGTAGGTCATGGATTCGAGGAACTACAATGGTACTTGATGAAAAGAGACCTAAGAACTCCTGATATCTGTATTGAAGATATCAGAACTTTCTGGGAATATGAACAAATGCAAGAATTGATATTCAAGAATCTTGCAGACATTACTGTTAATATGCGTGAGCAAGTAAACAGAAATGCTATCATATCTTTCTCAGTTAAGTATGTTCTAACTTCAAATGGATTGGAAACTAATAAAGCTAATCCAAGAGAATTACCTAACTTAGGAACAGCTGGTTCTAATAGAGTTACAGTTGGAAAACTTAACTTTAGAATCTTAAAGAGATTATATAACTCACTTATTAGAGAAGCTGCACCTTATGCCCTTGATACTATCAATGGGCGACCAGTGTTCGGTTTAATGGCATCTGATGATGTATTAGATGATTTATTTGTAGAAGATCCTCAAATCAGATACACGTTAGACCACTCATCTATGGTTGACAGTTTATTGTTACGTTATAACTTTATGGACACTATCAGAAATATGTTTATTACTATTCCTGATGTATATGCTCCTCGTTATAAAGTTGACACAGCTGGTAACTTAACAAGAGTATTCCCTTATGAAAGGGATGTTATGATTCAAAGTGGAACAAGACCTGCTCCAAACCCTGAGTATGATAATGCTCCTTATGAATTAGTAACAATCTTAACTAAGGACTTATTCTGTTTAAGAACTAGAAAAGCAATCACTACTGTTGGTGGAGAAACTGATTTTAATGCTGAAACAGGAATGTTTGAGTGGAAGTGGCATAATCCACCAAGATATTGTGATCCAAACAGACGTGTGGGATATTACTACGCAAATGGTAGAATTGGTATTGAACCAGGTGATTTCACTGATATCCCTGCTATACTTGTTGCTAGAAGACCTGCTTCACTTGATGTGTCTTTCTGGCCTAACCCAGAGTGTCCACCAGAGGAAAGTGTGTGCGATAATAAATTACCTGAACAAGGATGTCCTTGTCCTAAAATCATTAGTTGTTGCGAAGTTATTACTAGCAACCAAATACTTCAATTTAGACTATCTGGTCCATTAGCAGATGGAACTAAAGTTGGAGATTCAGTAACAATTAAGTTGAACAACGGTGGTACAGCTGATGCTACTATCGAAGAAATCTCTGATGACTTAACAGCAGTTGCAGTAGATTTCGGTCTAGCAGTTAAGTGCGTACCTAACTTCTACTTAGAAATCGTATGCAACGAACCTAAGGGAAGATGTTCAGCACCAGTAATTGAAGATGCTTGTCTTGCTAGTGGAAACAGAGCAGTTAGAGTTGAATATCTATTAAGCTCTGAAGTAGCAGCAGAATCTGAAATTTATGCTAAATTAAGCACGAATGAATGGATTCCTGTTACAATAGTAAGTATTGATCCAACATCAATTACTTATGAAGTATCTACAGGTGATGTAACACTAGTTGAACAATGTATAACTAAGTTATGCGTTCCAACAGCTATTGACTCTACTTGTGGAGATTGTTTAAACGAAGGCATTCCTTGCAGTGCTGAATAATTAACGAATGAGTGAGAGGGTAAAACCTCTCACTTATTTTTTATGTGAGAAAATATGAATAGGACAGTTTCGGTTAGATTATGTGATAAGATAAATTGTTGTGCAGGAGATACTGTATCAATGACAGTAAAGACTGTTTCAAAGTTAGTATCGTATGGTAGTGCTTGTGAAGTCAGTGAGGTTCCTGCATTTGTTGTAGGTACTGGAATTAATAGTGATGGCACATTTACTTATGTAGTTAGGTATTGTGATTCAGTATTAAGGGAGAAGTGCAATTATTTAGTACCAGAGGATATAGAAGGACTATGTTGCACAGGGTGCTGTGGAGAACCTTCTGGACACATACAACTTAGTCATATTAAAAATAATAGCTGTCCAAAAGAAGATTGTTGTGTTAATATAATAAAGGGAGTGAATTGTGGCTAATACGACTATAACATTTACATTATGTGGTTTCAAAGGAGAGGAAGGAGATACTGTATTCTTTAAGGTAAAAGATCCTTCAATATTAGTTTCTAACACTGGATTAAACCCAGCAGTATATTTTTTAATCAAAGCTACTATAACAAACAAGACTGTGCTTAATTGTCAAAATAGTCAATATACATTTACGTATGATGATTCTGTATTAACTTCTGGAGCAGAGTTTACAAAGGCAAGCATTGACACAATAGATTTATGGAATGCAAATACTCAATACATTAAAGAGATAATTGCTAAGAATAGTTTACAGGATAGTATTTAATGAATGAGTTTTTTGTTAATAATGCAGGTGCTTTAATACAAGGTGCTGGTACAGTTATAAGTGTAGTAGTATCTATCTATATTAGTATTAAGATACTAAGCTCTAAGGTTACTGACCTTATAAGTAAGACTGAGGAAATAGAAGAAAGAGTAAGGATATTAGAACATGAGCAAGTTAAGTTTGATACTAAGATAGAGAATATTGAAAAATCTGTTAGTAACATTGAATCAATGATGATGAAATTTTTGGAGATAAAATAATATGACTATAATTGATACTTGTAATCCTTGCAAATGTAGAGGTGGATATGTTGATAAAGAAACATATCGTTCTGCAGTTATTGAATTGCTATGCAAACTTGTTGGTGAAGGTGGAAGTGGAATTATGTATGATTTTGAAATTCTATGTGATCCAACTTCTGACGAACCAAAGATAGTAAGATATAAGTATGAAGCAGGAAGTACAGATATTACAGCAGATGCTTATAACTTAGATGGTACTCCATATACAGGTACGATTGATAATCTTGTTCAATGTTCAGCAAAAGATTCAGAGATAGAAGTTTTATATGATGTAAACAATGCAGGAACTTCTTCTACTCCATTTATTAGAACTTATGTTAAGAATCCTGATGGTACTGTTGTTAGAGTAGTAGATACTGCATTAGATGGAACAACTGCATATACTGTTCAAGGAAATGTAGTATCACCTGGACAAACAACTTCTTGTACTCAAGAGATGATTGATACTACTGTTGTTAATGGACAGACTGTTAAGATAGAATTTTTAAGAACATATTATAAAAATTCAGTAGGAACTATTACAGGATATAAAGATTCTGCATTAGATGGAACTGATTATACAGTAACAGGAATAGTAAGTTTTGCAGATAGAGTAGTAGTTGCTTCACCTCAAAAAGAGATTGTTAATACATCTGCAACTACTGTAACGGTAAGTGTAGATGAGAATACTAGATATGTTTACACTCAACCATTAACAAGTTTAACAATAGGTGCAGTAGAAGATAGTTTACTAGAGAGTGAATTAGACTTTACCACTGGTTCAACATTTAGTTTTACTGCAACTCCATTAACGAATAAATGGATTGATATGGCTCCAACGTGGCTTCCTAATACTCATTACATAATTGTTATTAAGAGTGGGTATGCTTCTTGGGGTATTGTAGGATATTAGTTTTATGACCTTACCATACAGAACTAGAATCGAGTATATTGAAAGTACTGATGCGAACCCTTGTCGTTTCACTATTGAGAACTTCAATCTTGATATGGCACTTAATAGTGGCAATACGATTGTTGTCGAAACCGAAAATAAATACAGTGAAGTTTTTAGCAGTGCAAAGTATGAATACATAGCAAACTTCAGTGGTTTGTTTTACAGTATGACTTCTGGTACTGGTTACTTTGGTTTGGGTGGAAGTACTGTTTTTGATAATTATATTGCAATAAATCCTACCAAGTATCAAAAACTTAGGTTAGAATTTACTGCTACAACGGAGTCTGATTTATATGTTGATGATGTATTAGCTGCTCATAGAATTTCTGGCTTATCTTATGGTACTGTAAGTAAATTTTATTTTATGTGGGGTAGAGGGGATAACCAGTTTAACTTTGCCCACAAAAAGAAATACATTAAGATTTGGTATAATGGAGTATTAACTTACTACTTTGTACCAGTATTAGATAATAATAATGTTCCTTGTTTCTATGATGAAGTAAGTAAGACATTATTGTATGCTGATGAAGGATATACTCCTGTTCATTATGGCCCAGAGATTACTGAATATAAAACTAGAGTAGAAAGTATTTCATCTACTTCTACATATCCTTGTCGTTTTACTATTAAAGATTTAGACATAAAAACGACAGATAGCTGGACTTTTGAAACTGATATAAGATGGTTATCGCATCCTGACGCATTGAATATTGAATTGAATGCAAACTTATCTGGTAACTGGTTTGGAACCACTGCTGCTGGTATTTATACCATTACTCCAGCATCTACTACAAGATGTTCTGAAGATACCTTTGATAATATAAGATTTGCAGTAAATGGAAGTAATACTACTTTATATGTAAACGGAACAAGTGCAGTAGATAAAACAAACCAGAGAGGGGCTATTACGGAGTTGCCTATATATTGGGCTAAATTTGGGAACACCTATTATGCAACATTTGTTGAAAGAAAGTATTTCAAACTTTCTGTAAACGGAACTGTTATTAGAAATTACATACCAGTTTTAGATTGGACTGATACTCCTTGCTTCTACGACACAATAAATAAAGAATTATTATATGCAGATTCAGGTTATGAACCTAAAGTCTATGGTGGTATAGTTATTGAAACTCCTAGCACCTATCAAAGATTAAAACAGTTATTAATTGCTGATAAAGGAATTTTACCTTATTACTGTGAGTTAGAATATATCTCCTATCCAACTAAGTTTCTTTATGCAATTAACTCTGACGTTGGAGCTACTGCCACATCAGTAATCGAAATTGAAACAGAAATTAAGTACTTGGGTAGTCTTGGTGGTGGAGTACAGCTAGAGGGTAACGGCTCAGCAGGTAGGTGGTACGGGATTAATGCTGAGGGAAACTATACATTAGGGGGTGGTGTTATTTCTACCACTCCAGCTAGTACTACAAAGTTTGATAAGATTAGAGATATTCAAGACTGTAATAATGCTGTAAATACCTTGTATGTAAACGGTGTTCAGTTATTGCAGCGAACTAGTATGAATACGGGTTTTCCGATTACAATGGCGATGTTTACTGACGGAAGTGGTGCTAGTTATCAATTTAATGTTGCAAAGAAGTATCATAAGGTGTGGGTTGATGGCAAGTTGGTATATGATTGGATTCCAGTATTAGATTATAAAAGGGTTCCTTGTTGGTACAATAGAGTAAACGGTGCATTCTTGTATGCTTATTCTGGCGATACCCCAACTGTATGGGGTAGAGAAATTCACCCAATAGAGAGATGCTTCAACAATAAAGATTGTTATGTAACTATTACCGATTTAGAACCTACAGACACAATACAAATGAAGTGTATGGTTACAGATGATACTACTACCTCTACATTTTGGGTAGGAACTACATCAGGACAAACCACACAAGCATTATTACTTAATGCTAATAAAGCCGTAACATATCGTTGGTTTAACACTAACTATCAATGGCAGTCAAATTTTGCGAATCAAAATGAAATTCTTAATATTGAGTTTAACAAGTATCATTTAAAGATAAACAATAACGAAACTACTAATATTGGAACAGATGTAACAACAGTAGATGATTTTAGATTATTAAGAGGAACTACGGCAGGAACTTCGTTTACAGGTTGGTTTTATAACTGGAAGCTGTATGATTTTCAAATGTCGTTAAAACGAAACATTATTCCTGTGGTTGATGAAACGGGTGTTTGTTTCTTATGGGATACGGTGCAAAGGTTTGCTTATACAACACAAGGTGCAACGCTTACTTATGATGACATTATTCTTGAAAGTGTTGAGAATAAAGTTATAACAGATGGTGATGTGGGTGGCCCATATATTTCATTACCATATGAAGCGAACAACAATACACAAATTGCTTGTCGTTTTAATATTAAAAACACGAGCTATGGTCGATATATGTATGGTAATACTCAATATCGTATGTCGCATTCTGCTTCAACTTTTAGCATTACTTATGGACCTGGATATTACAAATCAATAGTTACTAATCCGATAAATGTAATTAGAGTTAAAAGAGACTCTACGAAGAATTATTTTAATGATGTAGAAGTTGAATCTAATGACGAAAGAAATCCTTTTACCACAACTAGCTTTTCTATCTTTACTCAAGGAAGCTCCAACAATGGTATGGTAGGGCCATATAATTACTTTCAAATTGGAGAGAATAATCAGCTTCTTTACGACCTTGTGCCTACAATACGAAATGGTGTGATAGGTATGGTAAACTCTGTTGACGGAGTAATGTATCCTAATTTAAGAGCTGGTGTTGACTTTTATCCTAACTTCTATCCTCAAAGAAAGATGTTTAATGCTCTTGAAAATGTTTCATATTGGGAGTGGGAGATTGATACAACTTTGCTAGATGCAAATAATAAAACTTTTGGTTTCTATCAGAATACTCCAAACTTTGATATAGATTGGGGAGATGGTAATTATGAGTCAGGAACTACTTCTCATACATACGCAGCAGCTGGTAAATATACAATTAGGATATATAAGACTGGTAATTTAGGAAGATTCTACTGGTATGATTCTTCTACTCCTAATCAATATGGAGTTTGCATTACTGCTCTTAATACTCCAATGCCTTTAATTAATCAGCCAGATTTATCACAATGCTTTAGAGGATGTACTAACTTAACTAAGGTATGTGATAATTTCTTTGTAAATAATAGACACGCAACATATGTAAACTACTTCTTTTACGAGTGTCCTCTTACTTATATACCTAAGAATATTTTGAAAGGTATGTATGTTCTTGGAAGTGTTACTGGGTTATTTGCTAAGACTAATGTTTCGGAAGTGCCTGTTGATTTATTTAATGATGTTAAAACAAATTGCACAATTACGGCTTGCTTCTCCGTAACCAAGATTAAGACTTTACCTGCACACTTATTAGATAGATTAGTAGATTGCGTCAATGCCAGTCAGTTTGTAAACCAATGTGCAGAGTTGGAATATTTGCCAGACTTATTTTTCCAATATCAGACAAAGGTTACAAACTGGAGATACCTTGCATACGGAGCAACAAACTTTAGACCAAATGCTAATTTGTTCTGTGATGAAGCAACTGATATGGCAACAAGGTTTAATGGGCTTTCTGGTTTGGATTTCACTGGTGCATTCAGTAGGACTGCTTACACAGGTACAGGACAAGGTACTGCTCCACAGTTATGGAATTATACCTACTCTGATCCCCCAACAACAACAGGTTGCTATTCAGGGGCAGGAAACAACGCAACATCATTGACTAACTATGCTAGCATACCAAGTGCTTGGGGAGGACCAGCTTAGTGATAAAAGAAGATAAAAAGTATAATGACAAAATAAGAAAATTATACGATAATTATTATGATTATAGAATTGATGATTTAAGTCGTAGTTATTTTAAAAAACATCCTAACTCAAATAAAATGAGAGAGGATATGTTAAAAGAGATTGAAGCTCTTTTACATGAAAAAGAAAAGGAGAAAAACAAATGAAAAAATGGCTATCTTCAATATTCCAACATGGTTTAACTTCAGTAGGTGCATTACTTGTAGCAGCAGGTATTGTTGATGCTGAAGCAGTAGATGCGTTTATAAGTGCAAATGCTGCTGTGTTATCAGGTCTTGTTATGTATTTAATAGGACAAGGTTGGGATTTATTAACTAAAAAAGATAAAAAAGATAAGGAGTAATTTATGGGCTGTGGTAAAAAGAAAGGTAAAGGAAAATAATATATAGGAGTTAAGAAAATGGGATGTAATTGTGGAAATAAAACCAAAGTAACTAGTGGTGTACCTACTGTAAATGGATTACCTGATATGTGTTCATGTGGAAAACCAAAGAATGAGTGCTGCTGCAACAAACCTAAAAACATTTGTTGTGATGAGCCAAAACCTTGTAAACAATCACATGATGTAACACTGGTGCAATCTGTGTACACTACAACTGTGGAAGCTACAAATAGTTGGGCTATGCCAGCAGTAGATGATTGTGTGCAATTACATCTCAAAGATGTTGTAAACATACTTCCTGGAGCTATCTTATGGAATCAAAGTGTAGGACAACTAAAGGTAAGTTCATACGACTCTACGACTGGATATGTTTTAGCTTGCAACAACGGAGAGGAAGGTAATGCTGAAGAAGGTACTGCTTTTCCTAGTTGTATGTCTTTTCATGTTGGTATTCCTGTTGAATGTAACTGCGATGATGATTATGCAGGTGTCTGTCTAGCAGCAGATATGACTTCACCAGGAGAAGGGGAAACGACAGAAGTTTCAGTAACCACTGTATCTGGATTATTTATAGGTGATGTTATAGATATTGCTGGATATATGTATAGAATAACTGCTATCAATGATGTTAATACTATCACTGTTAGGAATGAGGGATTTGGAGCACCTATAGGAACAGTTATTAAAAACGATCCTAATTGTACTGGTAAGAAGTGTACTGTAAAGATTACTGTTGTTAATTCTGATGACCCTTGTATTAAAGAACCTGTAAATGAAGGGGTTATTATTGTTTGTGAAGATGGGGAGAGAAAACCTTTTGAAGGAACAGCAGATAGTCAGATAGCAGTATGGGATAACGAAGATAAGAAGTGGAAGCTAAAAACAGTTAAGCTAGAAGACGAGTGTACTAATATAACAGTTGATGTAACTTTAGAACCTTTAATTAGTTTATACATTGTAAATGTAGTAACAACTTCTATATTTAATGTTGGAGATATTGTTCATTTTGCTGGACATAAATTTAAAGTACATTCTAAAGTAAATTCTACTCAAATGAGAATAGAGCTTCAAGATACTATTAGTGCAATTACTGTAGTAGAAGAAGGAGAAGAAATTTGTTTAGGTGATTGCTGTGAGATGATAGAGTTTCCTGAAGCATATTCAGGATTCACCACTGGTGATAATACTATGAGGTTTACTATTGATAATACTAGTGTTAGTTATGAGCTTAATCATAGTAATCCAACAAAAGATGTAAGTAATGATTTACCAACCATCACTTTAGCTTATCCATCTAGTGGTGCTACAAAAGTAACTATAATAGGATCAATAACTATTGTATGTCAAGGACAATTTTGGTGTGTAACACATACAGCTAATGGTGTTAGTGGTGGTGCACATACTACTTATAAATATTTATCTTGGGTAGATGCTCCAGCAAGTGAATTTTTAGTTAGGCCAAAATTAAATGGAACAACAATATATGGAAGTACTTATAATAGTTCTGGTAAGAAACTTCACTTATTAGTAGATGATGACCAAAGTACCGATCCTAGTCCAAGGATATATTCTCATTTTATAACTATTCCAATAGTTGCTACTATAAATGCTTCTGGTTCTTCAACAATAACTTTTGATGCTAAATTAGAAGCTACTAAATTGATAGATATGACAGATTCAGAACATCCTAACGAAAAGTCTGCAGTAAGTATTCAAAGATTACAAACAACTGTTGCTTTAGCATGGATTTTACAATAAAGGAGAAAGATGAGAGAAGATCCAAGATGGAATATAGGAAGGCCATGTGTTCAAGACCATGAACACGTGGTAGTTAATTATTATTATACTACGACAGTTTTAAATACTACCCCTTTTAACGTTCCTAAAATTGGAGAGGAAATCGAAATTGTTTTAGATAAGGTTATTTCTGTATTAGTAGGAGCTGTTTTATGGAATCCAACAATAGGATCTTTACTCGTTAAATCCTTTAATAAAGACTCTAATTCAGTGGTAATCACTTCAGATAACCTATTGGTGGATTATGGTAAATCAGTTCTTGCTAATACAGAGTTTTTAGTTAGTGTTCCTGATTATAATTTACCTACGGAAGATGACTATTTGAATGCTCCATATCTTGCAGCAGATTTTATTTCTCCAGCAGAGGGAGCTTGTCAGAATGTTTCTGTTACAACTGTAGCTGGAATAAACATAGGAAATAAAGTTTCTATTGCAGGATATGTTTATAGAGTAGGAGCTATAATTGATAAAGCTACATTAAAACTTTGTAATGATGGAGAGGGAGCACCTGAAGGAACAGTACTTGCTTGGGACACAAGAGATTGTGGTAAACCATCTGTTCCTGTAATAGTTTATTCATCAAGCCCATGTGAATCAACTCCTGTTCAAACAGGACAATTAGTAGTATGTAAAGATAAAGCTATGACTATTTTGTCTGGTGAAGCAGATGGACAAATGATTAGGTGGAATAATAATTTTAAAAGATGGGAATTAGTAAATGCTTATCTTGATGAGAATTGCACCTACCTTACTACTTGTTTAACAATAGATATACTAGATGATGAAAATTTATCTTATCTTGCAAATGTAAAAAGTACAAACTTATTTGGTTCTGAAAATAAAATAATTATAGATGATGAAGTGTTTTCTGTTACAGAGATAGTAAGCTCTACTCAAATGAGAATAAAACCTCAAAATACTTTTACAGAGATTACTACCTACCCTGTAGGAACATCTGTTTGCTTAGAAAGTTGTTGTGCATGGGTTCCTGCAAAATTAAAAGAAACTATTGAAGATGATTGTTGGAGGCCTGCTTCTTTACAAAATTATATTTTAAATTGGGCATCAGTTAAGAAAATAGAAAATACATCTTCTTCTCAACCATTATCTGATATTTCTATAGGTGGAAGTAAAACTATTTCTGGTGATGAGTTTAATATTTATAATATTGTAAATTATAGTGAATGTTATCAATTAATATTACACGTTAGATTTTATACGTTTATAAGTGGATTAATACCTGCACATAATGGGGAAGATATTCGTATGTCAACTCAAATGCACAATGAGATAAAAGTTAAATTTGCAAACGAAACTAATCCTCAAGACTGTAGTCAAGATACATTTGATGTAGTATATGCTCCTAGTGATAATTCTAACAGACCACAAGGATATGCTTTATGTCAAGAAAGAGAAGTAATTATTCCACCTTATAATAAAGATGAAGAAGAAAAAAGTACTGTAAGTATATTATGTAAGTTTGATTTTCATAATCTTAGTGGCTCGGATAAAAAATTTACTTTTGGAAATGATCCAGAAAGAAACTATATGGAAGCTAGATTATATATAACAGGAAATTATAATAATGTCAAATAATATCATAGTAAAAGATACCTGGGTAATGCCAGCAGTAAATGAAGAAACCACACTTGTATTACAAGCATGTGGTGATTTACTTGTTGGCTGCTGGATATGGAATGAATCTGTTGGATATCTTCAGGTAACTGAGTATAAAGGTTATGATATATATGTAACAGTTAAAAATATTGGAAGATTAGAAAATGCTAAAGAAGGAACAGTATTTCCTAGTTGTATGGAATTTATTGTAGGAGCACCTGATTCATTACCTTTATATGATAATACTGTTACCTGTTTAATGGCAGATTTTATTAGCCCTGCAGTTGGAGAAACTGCTGTAATGGTAGTTGAAGATACTTCTAATATAAGAGAAAGTGATATAATAATTGTAGATAGACAATATAGATACACTGTTATAGAAATTTTAACTGAACATAATTTACTAGTATCAAATGAAGGATATGGTAAAGAAGGCATAATTACATCAGAATGTGGAAGATGTGTACCAGTAAAAATATTAGAATCCACAGCTTGTTGTAAAGTAGTAAGAGATGAGCTTCAAGAAGAAATAGATGATATTTATGATAGACTAAATACTAAAAAATCTATTAAGCCCTGGTCAGGAAATAATTTAGTTACTATAACAGGAGGGGATGATGCTTTAACAGATGCAGATTTTGATGCTACTATTAAAGTAGATAATCATTTAAGTAACTATATTAATGATACTAATTATGCAACAGTTAGTCAGCTTCCTACTGTAAACAATGGTACTCTTACTATTAATAATAGTGATGGTACAAACTTTGTTACATTTAAAGCAAATGATGCTAGTAGTCCTACGGTTACCTTACCACCTATAAACAATGGTACTCTTACAATACAACAAAATGGTACTACAATAGATACGTTTACAGCTAATTCTTCTGCAAATAAAACTATTAACATTACAGTACCTTCTGTACCGACAGTGCCTTCTCAATATTCAGGATACACGTCTGGTGCAAATTTAATGAAAAGTGAATACTCTCCTTCCCTTGATTATACTTTAAAATCTAATAAAACATCTGGTTCTGCTGAAAGTATTTCTAAAGATATAAGTTCACATTTTCCTACTATTACTCTAGCTAGTCCAAGTACTAATGGTCGTAATATAATTATATTTGGTAGTGTGTTTGCTGTTTGTGAGGGAACATTTAGAGCAGATACTCATACGTATCCTGATGGTGGTTATCATAGTCTTGTTACTGCTAAAGGACCTTCTACAGAGTTTAAAGTTAAACCAATTATAGATAATGTAGATGTGTTTTCTACAGATGTTTATTCTGGCAGTGATTATCATTTTGTATTAGACATATTAGGAACAAAAGATGCTCCAACTAATACTAAGTTTTCTCAACAGGTAACTATTCCTATTATATATGAAGTTGATCCTAGTACTTCTCATACACTTACTTTTACTTCTTCTGTTACTGCCAGAGGATTAAGAGAAGCTGGGGGATCATCTTCAGATGGTAATCAATTTTTTAATGAACCTGTTAGAGTATCATTAACACATTTGTATATTAAAGTTGCTTTAGGATGGGTATTAAAATAATGAATAAGATTATATTAAAAGATCCTTTTATAATGCCAGATGTAGATGAGGTGATTACTATATCAACTTATGGTAGTGAAGGATTGCTTCCTAATTGTTGGTTATGGAATGATTCGGTAGGTTATTTAGAAGTACTTAAATATAACAAAGCTGATAATAGTGTAACAATAACTAATAATGGTAGAAGGGAAAACGCAAAACCGGGGACAACTTTTCCAGGATGTTTAGAATTTTTAATAGATGCACCTACTGCTTTATCTGTAATGAATAATTTAACTACTTGTTTAAAATCTGATTTTACAAGTCCAGAAGTAGATAAAGAAGGATTGATGTCGGTAGAAAGCACAAGTGCTATTAGAGAAGATGACCAAATAATTGTAGATAGAGATTATAGATATTTAGTTGTACAAGTAATTAATAATACTACCCTTAAAGTAAGAAATGAGGGAATGGGAAAAGATGGTATTATAAAAGCAGGGTGTAATGAATGTGTTCCTGTTCAAACATTAAATAATTTATTATGTTGTCCAATACCTACTGGAGATTTAACTTCTACTACTAATTTAATTACTGTTACAAATGGAGCAGATGTTTTATTAGATGATGCTAGTCTTACTTTAGATAATGATTTAAGTAAATATAATAATGCTACAAGTAAATTTATAACTTTAAATGATGTTCCACGTGGAACATTATCTTCTTTATCTTCTCTAATATCTATTAATAATGGAACAAATAATGTATTAGCTAATATTAGTTTAAATTTAGATACAGATTTAAGTAAATATGATAATACTACAAGTGAGTTTTTAAGTACTACTGATAAGAAAAATATTGTTTCATCTTCTTCTTTGATAAGTATTTCTGGTGGAACAGGTGCTACATTAGAAACTGTTACCCTAGATTTAGATAATGATTTAAGTTTATATGATAACACTACAAGTAGATTTTTAAGTGAATCAGATAAGAGAGATTTAACATCTAATTCTTCTCTTATAACCGTTACTAATGGTACAGGTTCTACTTTAAAAAATGCTTCATTATCTTTAAATACTGATTTAAGTTTATATGATAATACTACCAGTAGTTTCTTAAGTACTTCAGATAAGAAGAATTTAACTTCTACTTCTCCTATTATAACAATTAATAATGGGACAGGTACTACTTTAGAAAATACTTCTATTTCAATAAATACAGATTTGAGTCAGTATGATAATTCTGTATCTCAATTTATTACTGCTGGTGGATTAGCCTCAGGAAGTTTATCATCTAATACATCTGTATTAACTGTTTATAATGGAGCAGATTCTATATTAACTAATGTTGCATTAGAGCTAGATACAGACCTTAGTCAGTATGATAATTCTGTTTCAAAGTTTATTACATTAAATGATATTCCAACTCTACCAACTGTTAATAATGCGACTCTTACTCTTAGAGCATATCCTGGAGATACAGGTGGGGGTACTTTTACAGCAAATGCTTCTACTGATGTTACTATAAATATGTTTACTCATTTTAGGGAACATTATCATCAAAATGTTGGTGGTAATTATACTGCTTGGGAACCTATTGCAGGAAGCATGAGTCCAGATTCTGATAAATTTTATCTAGGTATTTCAACTATTCCTTTTGATTCTGCTTATATAAATAGAATTGAAAGAGCTAGTTCTTTTATAGAACTACCAACAAACGGAAATGATTTAATTATAAACTGTGGTTCTGCTGGAACACAAGATGTAAGCTATGGTGAAATATATTTTAAAATAGGTGGTGGAACTAAATTTAGTATTTATGGGGATAAGCTAATTTGTGGAGAAAATCTTATTACTAATAATAATAAAACTTTAGGTGATACAAATAATCATTGGAATACTGCTTATATAGATAGAATAGCAAACACATTAAATATTGATGATGCTATTAAAATTGAACATTTTACTGGAAACACAGGATATATTACTTCTTATAATAGTTCAGAAAGTCTTGTATTAGGATTTATTGATTCAGATCCTAATACTATAGATACAAAAATATTGATTGATCCTTCTACACACTATATACATGTTAATGATATTAGTAATAATAGTAAAACTTATATATCGGGGAGTATTATTGAAGAAGTTTATGGGAATGCTGCTTGTATTTATGCAAAAAGTTCTACTGAAAGTTTTTTATTAGGATCAAATTTAAATACGGCTAGTTTAAACATAAGAAATGCTTTTTCTTATTTATATTTGGCACCTACTGCTTCTAGTAATATTGAGCTAAAAAATAAAAATAATATTGAGGGTGCAGGAATATTGTTTACAATCGGACAAGGTAGTTTTGCTAAATTTGAACAACGTTCCTATTTAACCACTCCTTATGGAAGTGGGGAGCTTGTTTACTATGCTTTTAATCCTAATGAAGCAGATTGTGGTAGTATTGGTAAAAAGGATGCTTATTGGCATACTGCTTATATAAGAGATGTATATGCTCAAAATTTGTTTGGGGTAAATAATTCTTGGGATGGTGCTGGTGGTAATATAGGTGGATCAACAAATAAATGGAATAATGTTTATGCAGTAAATTTAAATGGTGCAGTATCTCCTTCTAGTGATATAAAAAAGAAAGAAAATATTGTAGAAAGAAGAACAGAAAAATCACCAGTCAAATCTTTAGATACTATATTAAAACTTAAAACATATAATTATGTTTTAAAAGAAGATATAACTAAACAAGAAAGAATAGGAATAATGGCACAAGAATTAAGAGAAGTAGAACCTGTATTAGTTGTTAATAAAGCTGAAGAAGGAAGTAAAGATGAGGATTTATATTATGATTTGACTGGTTTTGTAACCGTTATAATGGAAGCTGTACAAGAGCTCGCACAAGATGTAGCAGATTTAAAGAAAGCATTAACTAAAGGAGATGATAATGAATATAAAGAAGTATCTGAAGAAAAGTAATGGAGAAGTTTTCATAGCAGAATGGAACATCATTAAAACTAAGGATGATGATCCTAGAGGATATACTATAAATGGGATAAATGGAAAATTCTTAACTATATTATCTACCTTCATTGAAGATGCAGGAAAGAGTATTTTATCTATAAGTCCATTTGAAAATCCTGGATTAGAAAAGTATGAAGAAATTTCTGAAGAAGAATATAATGAAATCTTAAAAGAAAAACAAGATGAACAGTTTAAGATTCAACAAGAAGAAGATAGAAAGTATGAGATACAACATTTAAAATTAAATATATCTCAAACTGAGGAAAGAATTAAGAAGCAAGAAAAGATATTACAAGCAGTTAAAGATAATGTAATATATGGTGGCGATTTAGAATTAATGACTGCTTTACATAATTTTGATGAAGGTACTTTAAATAATCTTAAAACTTACAAACAAGATTTAGAAGAAAGATTAAAGGAATTAGATGGCGAATAATCAACTTCTTACAGAATTAGCATCAGCATTATCTACATCTAAAACTCTTACAGATGGTAATAGCTCTTTTTATATGGGACAAGATGCAAGTAAACTCCCTAGTCAAGTTGTAGATGGTGCATACTATAAAGGAATTAATGTTACAACTAAGCACGGATATCTTTCTCCTAGAGCTGGTTTTGTTCAAACAGAATTTACTTTAGAAGATGAGAATGCTTACTTTACCGATAACAACGGAAGAAAGATAAGATACAAAGAAGTATTTGAAAAAGGAAAGTTTCAAGGTGCTTCTCATTTTATGACTGAGTTTGGTGAAAGAATAGTATGCGTGTATAGTGGTTTAATCTTTATGTTAAACCCTTTAACAGGAAAAGCTCAGTATATAGAAATTGATGATGAAGAAAACGAATATAAACAACTTGGAGATAAGTTTGAACCGAGAACTCAAAGACTTAATCAGTATATAGATAGACATAATTTTTCTCAAGCAGGAACATATCTAGTTATATTTGATTATCCTGATAGACCTGTAATACTAGATGGGTATCATGCTTTCCGTTCTCCTATGGGAGAAAAAGATGCTGGTGGTTTTCCTATTTATTACATTCCACCTACTGTTATGGGCTGCTATAATTCAAATAGATTATTTGTAGCAGATGCAAATAACTCTTTTACAGCAGGGGACCCCGTAGGTTCTTTAGCAGCACCAAATGCTCCTATTACTTTTAATGAGGTATATCAAGAGGCAGGAGAGTTTCAAGGGCAATCTTTTTCATTAGGAAGTATAAATAAGAATAATCCTATAACTGCTATGGGATTTATGCAAACTACAAACACAAGTACAGGAATTGGTCCTATGTATGTAGCTACAAAAGATTCTATATATACGTATGCTACAAATACTGCAAGGTCTAGTTGGGCTTCAGGAGATTCTGCTTTCGGTACTATGCTTATTTATAATGCAGGGATTATAGGTCCAAAGGCAGTGGATAATATAAACTCAGATTTGGTATTTATGTCTGGAGATGGACACGTAAGAAGTCTTGCCTTAGCTAGTGAATACCTTTCTTCCTGGGAAAATACTCCTATGGATTTAGAGGTATGGAATTGGCTTAAAACTGATACTGCTGATATGAAAAAGCTAACTGTAGTAAAGAGTGCTTATAATAAAATATTTATTACAGCAAGACCTTTTATAACGAAATCCATAGATTTATGGGGAAACTATACTTATGATTATGCTTTCCATGGACTAGTAGTTTTAGAACTAGACTCTACTAGCTCATTACAGTCTAAATCAAATCCTGCTTGGGCAGGTATCTGGACAGGGCTTAATGTTCAGGACCTTGTAGAATGTAATGGAGATATGTATATATTCTCTAAGGATCCTTCTTATAGGAATGGTATATATAAAATGGATACTGAAATATCTTATGATATATACAAGGGTGAGAAGAAAAATATTAAAACAAGAGTATATACAAAGCAGTATGTAGGAGAATCTTTGTTCCAAGATAAAAGAGAGAGGTCATTACTTTTGGGCTTGCAGGGACTTAAAGGAAATATTATACTAGATATAGAAAGAAGTAATGATTACAGTAACTATGCTCTTTGGAAGCATTGGGAATACGAAGCTCCAATATGTTCTATAAATTCTCCAGAAAATCTTATGGAACATAGCTTTAGAGAGTTAAGTTTAGGTGGACCTGAAGAAACAAAATGTAATGAAGTTACAGGTGATTACGGAGATGTGTATAAGGGTTCACAATTTAGAATTGATATTAGTGGACAAGACTGGAGATTAGAACACATGGTTTTAATAAGTGAAAAAGTATCTAGTAATTTTGATACTAACTTATGTGAGCTTGAAAGTGGTAAGAAAGTTTATAGAGATTGTGAAGATATAGATGATTTATATTTATATTCAACACCAGATTATGTAGAGGAGATTTAATGGCAGTAAATAAAGTTTATGGAAAATTAATTTTAAATGATGTTCCTTCTAATCTTTGTTGGGATACACCAGAGAAATTTCTAAAACAATTAACTAAATATTTTAATGTAGATTTAGATATTAATTCTAATGTAGATTTTGTAGTAGTAGGAAGTGAGGTTCCTAGTGAAGATGACAAAGCAAGATTATGGGTAAGGTTATTTAATAATGGAACCTTTGCTGGGTTTTATAAGTTTGAAGGTGGTAAGTGGAGAGAGATACAAACACATAGACAAGATGAAGTAGTGTGGTTTGTAGGAGATAGTAGAAATATTCCTGATGGATATTTACTTGTTGATGAAGCAAACGGAATGCTTACTACTGACAATATAAAACACATAATGAGCTTTTATAATAGAGATACAACATCTGATTCAGAAACTCCTGTATATACATACTTTGCTTGTACATATACAGGAACTACTGATGCTTAATATAAAGGAGATAACTTATGGGAGCTGGATGTAAAAATCTTGCGAAAGCAAAAGTTAAAGGTGGTACATTTTACACTTACTCTGTACCTGTAAACTCTGCATCACCAAAAACACCTTTAGGATATCCTAAAAAGGAAACACCTAAAGTACCTAAACTTAGTAAATAAAAGGAGAATAATATGGTAAACTTAAGAGCAACTCATTGCGATTTGATTACAGCACACGATCGCTCTGGGCTTAAATTCTTTCCTTACACTTACACAATGAACGGACTAATCACTGAAGATGGTACGACATTGAAAGGAACTGAAAGTGAAGGATACAAAGCTGGAACAGCACCTATTGAACCACTAAGCACAAATGTTCCTCAAAACTGTTGTGGACAATTAAAGAGGTAGTACATTGGCTTGTTCAAGTTGTGGTGCACACATACGTAGGTTAGCTAGGCAGTATCCATATAAGAGTGCCAAGCCTCAACCTATTCCTACTAAGAAAGAAACAAAGCAGTTGAAGGATAAACTTCATGCTTTGCAAAAATATTCTACACCTGTAGAAGAAATTGATACAAAGTTTACACTACAGATAGATGACCTATCTGTTATTCATACGGAATAATAATGAACGCATTAACATTTAAAGATGTAAAGACTGCTATATCAAAATTTTGTGGTAGAGGTGGTACTTGTCCTGATAACAAAGAAGTGAATTTATTTGCTATGGAAGTTATGCAGCAGCTTCTTTATATGGGAGAGTATGGAAGTTTAAGAACGTGGGAATTTTTTACTCACAATGCAACTATTACTTTACCACTAGATTTAGAGTTACCTTTAAAAGTTAAGATAGATAGAACTGTAGAGAATGTGATGGATAAGTTTTACAATTTCTATAATCACACAACTCTTGACCACTGTATTCCGTTTGAAAGAGGATTAGTAGAAGATATAAATCCATATTATACTCAGTTTGATTTACCACCTTGTGGTGCACATATACTAGCTGTACCTTATTGTGATGAAGCTGAAGATGCTCGTTTAATTATTTCAGGAATAGATGAGTTTGGTAAAGAAGTATATTATCCACATGACGGTAAGAATATCAAGGGAGAGTATTTATCAATAACTAAGAAATGTCCTGCATATACTCAAACTAAATTCACAAAGATAACAGGAATAGAAAAGACAGAAACAAATCATTATGTAAGATTGTATTGGTATAATCCTGAAACTGGAGATAAAGGTTTACTAGGAGAATACAGACCTAAGGATATTCATCCTAGCTTTAGAAGATTTAGAGTTATTGGTGGTAATTGTAAAGATTGGTTTAAGGTTACGATATTAGGAAGAATAAGATTATTTGATTCATATTCTGATAATGACATTGTACCTTTTACTAATATAAGAGCTATTAAGTTAATGGCACAGCAACTTCAAGACGAGGATAACAATGAGCTTGAAGCAGCACAATACAAGAATCAAAGAATTGAGCAAACACTTAATAGTGAAAACAATTACAAAAGAACAACAAGTCAACCAACAGACCAACTCCATGTAGTTTCTGCTGGAAATATTTTTAATTTAATTTAGGAAAAATAGATGGCAAAAAATTTATGGAAACCTTCTGCAGAGGGAAAGAATGCTGGTAAGCTAGTACTTTTAGCTAATGAGAATTTAGGTAGTAAAGTTTATATTGTAGATGCTAAGACAGGACAAGTATTAGATACAGGTGCTTTTGATAAACGTTATGATGGTGATGGTAGATACATATATAGATTTAATAAACCAGGTGCTTCATTTACAAATGTTGTATTAATTAACGACCAAGGTAAAGCTGCGTTTATTGCAGACGGTGGAGCAGGTAGACTTCAATGGGATAGTTTTTCTCAAGCAAAGAAAGGGGATATAAGTTCATATCCAAAGACTGCACCAGAAGGAATGACTATAACTCCTACTTCAAATAGTGGTGGTAATAATTATTTACCTGGTCAAGGAAATGTTGCAGGTGTGCAATTATTAGATCCTAGTGCATTATCTTTTAATAGAACAGAAATAGAATTTACAGATCCTATAGAAACATTAAGAGCTATTGCAGCAGAGAATAAAGGTCAGATAAGTGAAAACTACTTATTATCTTTACAACAAGCAGGACAATTAAGTGAAGCAAATACAAAGCAGTTATTAGATTATTTAAATGTTATGTCCCCACTACAATTACAAATGGTGGGAATTGAAAATCAGTTTAATCAGCAACAAAAACTTCAGGCAGCAGAAACAGCTATGCCTGGAATACAGGATACTCTTAATAAACAAATTAAAGATGCAGAAACACTTGCTTCAGGAAGATTACTTACTAGTGTAGAAGATAGAGCATTAGAAGAAATAGCAAGAAGTGCTGGTGCTGATGCTGCCTGGACTAGAGGATTAGGAGATGATTCTCTTGCTGGTAAAAGATTATCAGACCAACTATCTGTAGGACAGAGAATGCAATTAATGCAGCAAGGTGAAAATTATATGAACACAGCTGTACAATTAGCTGCACAGACACTTATGGACAGTCCTAACAAAGCTAATTTATCTCAACAAATTTCTGGTACCCCACAAAGAACTCTTTCTGATATAGCACAGCAACAACAAGCTATATGGAATCAAGGAACAACACTAAGTCCTGAAGCAGCACAAAGTTCAATAGTACAACAAAGAATACAGCAAGCTCAATTAGATGCAGACCTACAAAAAGATTATAACAATTATATGATGCAGATAATGTCTGCAAATACTCAGGCTATAAATACACAGGCCCAAGATATTGTAAATGATCAAGCAAATACTGCTGCAGCCCAAGCAAAACAACAGGCAAGTAATTTAGCAGCACTAGCTTTAAATAAAGGAAAAATTGATCAAAAAACGTATGATTTAATACGTTCTGTTATAGAACAGACTGGTACTGTAAATATGTCTGATTATGTAAAAGATTGGGATAAGTGGTATGCTAATTATTTAAACAATCAGTCAGGAAATTCTGGTAGTTCAAGTAATTCTAGTAACTCTGGTAGTTCAAGTAATTCTAGTAACTCTGGAAACTCTACTAATTCAAACAATTCTAGTGGAAACAGTGGTTCTAATAATTCAAATAATTCTAGTGGTGTAAATAAATCTTTAACTGAATCAACACAACCAAAACCATCTACAACAACGTATTTATTAAAGTCTAGTATGCCTTCATATTCTTCTAATACACATTCAGGATATGGAGTAAATTCAGACGGTAGTATAAATCTTCCTCAAAGAAATCCTTATTTTAATGAAAACGCTTCTTATTGGGAACAGTTTAATTCAGAAATAAATGATGTAGATTTAACAGGAGTATTTTAAATATGGCAAGCATTGTATCAACTACAAGGCCTTTAGGGTTGGATAATAATAATACAGGTTCTTCTAATATTTCTTCAAATATAAATAGTACTACTAACGTAGGAAGTCCTGGTGTGGCAACAGAGTCACTAATGAGTACAGATAATGATTCTTCAACAAGAAGAAAAAAATCTACTACTACTCCATCTATAAATAATTATGAACAAAATATTACACAACAAGCTATTGATACAAAAACAGGCGAAGTTAAATATGAAAATAGATATTTAAATAATAGAACAAACACAACAAATCAAAATCTTTCTATTCAAGATAGAAATAATTTAAGTATATTAAATAAATGGACTTCAAGAATAAAAGCTAGTAATGAATCTGGACAAGTAACTACTTATAGTGACGACCCATCAACTGTGCCATTATTAAGGCGTGATACAAGTATGTTTTTTAATGTAGATTATAATTCTGATGGTAGTTATCACGTAGTAACAAATGGGTTTACTATACCAGGAACCGATATAAAAGTTGGTTATTATGATATGGGAAACATGTCATGGAATCCTATTAAAGCATACTCTGTAGCAGAACCTGTAGGAACATATTTATTAAATTATAATAACTATGATACTAAGAATAAAATTATACAAGGTACGTTAGCATTATCTAATTCTTATAGTAATTATTATGATGGTACAAATAATTTAGTAGATGATTATGCTATTAAAGAATGGGGTAATCTTGTAGATATGTCCGTAAACTGGAAGGATAGAAATACTCTACAAAACGCTATTGCAGGATTAAACACTGTAACAGGATTATCTCAACGATATGGATTTAATGATTATCTTGGTGGCAACTCTACTATAAGTGGAATACAAGATGGTATAGCTTTATACACGTTTGGAAATGGTGTATATAATTTAGGTAAAAATTGGAGTAAAATGTCAAACACCGAGCGTGTAGGAGCTACTATTAGTACTATGAATGCTGGTATTCAAGCATATCAAGGATTACAAAGTTTGTACGGATTATATAGTTCTATGGTAGCTAGCAGTACTACAACGGCTGCAGGTGCTGGTGCTGCTGCAGGTGCTGCTGGTGCAAGTGCTGCTGGTGCAGGTGCTGGTGCTGCTGCAGGTGCTGGTGCTGCTGCAGGTGCTGCTGGTGCAGGTGCTGCTGGTGCAGGTGCTGGTGCTGGTGCAGGTGCTGCTGCAGGTGCTGGTGCTGCTGCAGGTGTCGGTGCTGCTGAAGGAGCTAGTGCAGGAACGGCTGCTGCTGCATCAGGTTCAACAGGTGCATCAGTAGCAACAGCTGCTGCTGGTGTTTTGGGTTTTGCTGCTGCTGCTTATGGTACATATAATTATTGTAGTGGTATGGGAAAAATGACAGGACATTCTACTGGAGAGATGCTTGCAACAGGTGGTCTAATAGCTGGATTTGGTAATAGTCGTGCAACAGCTAAGGATAGACAGGCTGGAGCTATGATGGGTGCTTCTGAAGGAGCAGCAGTAGGAGCATTTATAGGAACTTGTATATGTCCTGGTGTGGGTACGGCTATAGGAGCTGCAATAGGAGTTGTTGCTGGTGCTGCAAAAGGATTGATTCAAACTTCTGGTATTGGTGGTGGTCATAGTAGAGAACAGTGGAAAAGAGGATTATATAGACAAACTATGGCTCAGGTAGGAATTTATGATAAGAAAGGAAAAGGAGATCCAAATCATGGTCATTACTTCTATCAATTAGCAGACGGCCAAGAGTACAATGTAGGAATTGACGGTAGTGGTCATCATTGTTTAGATATAAATGGAAATACAAAGAAGGTTTATGATACAAGTATGATTAAAGAAGGAGATAAATTTAGAACAGGAAAAGATGGTAGTGCAGAAATGCAACCATATGATATTGACTACACTTGTAATATGGATTTTTCTGGAAGTCTTATGCTTGCTCCATTAAATGCTTTAGGACTTGGTGGTAGTAATACAAAGGGTGCTGGAGAATATGATCAAACACTTGGTTATATGGTAAATGCTGTAACTAGTAATGTAGATAGAAATATGTCTAGAGATAACTGGGATAAAATGATATCAAACATTAAAGCTGGTTATGAAAGGGTGGGAATAAAAGATAAACAATCTGCACTGGATGCTATGTCTTATATGTATAATCAGGGGAATCTTACAGATGATGATTGGCAGAGTTTTCAATTAGCATTGAATTTATTATATGATAAAAACGGTTATGACCAAGCTATGTCTTTAATGGAACAGCTAGGAAGGCCAGACCAAAGAAAAGCTATGGAAATTAATTCAGAAAATAATACAGAAGAAAATACAAATGAATCTACTGAAGAAGTAGAACAAGTTGTTGCATCAAAAAATTCTGGAGAAAATCAAGTTACTTCAGAAGAACCTGTAGCAGAACCTAGAGAAGTTCAATTATCAACTCCAGAAGAAGGTGGAAATACAGAAACCCCTCGACAAATGACAGAGACTGATTTACAAGCAGCTCAAAATGAAGCAACAAATAAAAATATAGGAGAACAATAATTATGGCAGATATAACAGCAAAGAGAGGACCAATAGATCCTAACAAATATATTAATGATCAGGGAATTGCTTCACAAGCTGTATTAAAAGAACACGCAGCAGAAGCAGAATTTAGACGTAAGAAAAAATTACAAGAAGGAAGCACCTGGGATAAGATAGGTTCTTATATAAGTACAGCTGGTAAGATAGCTGGTACTGCTATGGATTTATATAGTAAATACCAAACTAATTTTGGAGATACATCTGAAGAAGGATTAGCTGTAGAAGAACAAAAAGCTAGTAGAAATAAACAAGAAGCTAATAATACTAAACAAGCCTCAGCACTATCTTCGGAAGCTATAACATCAAAATTAGAAAAAAATAAAGAAGAACAATCATTAACTTTTAAAAAGAAAATTGAATCTGCAATAGATGCAAATAATGAGGAAGATGTAGTAAAGTATGCTTTAGAAGATATAAAAGGAGCAAAAGAAAATAAAGATTTATTAGAACAAATCGCACAATATTATGAATGGAATGGTCACCAACAATCAGCTGATTTAATTAGAGGTGCTTATTCAGGACATCCTGAAAATATGTCTTTAGATACATCTGGTTATAATTTAAATGTAGCAAACCCAGAACAATATAATAAATATCTTTCTTATAAAGACAATGTAGGAGCATTATCAGGACAGCTCATGGCACCAATAAATTCTGGTAAATTAGCTAATCTTGGATTGAGTGCTGATGATCCAGATAGATTGGCATCAGATTTATTAACCACCTGTGATTTAGAAATTACAGATACTAATGATTATAATTTAGATAAGAATGAATTTACTTCTACTATTAATGGAAAAGAAAATGTAGCTAGTATGTTAAATTCTCCTTCTGAGAATACTTATCAAACTCCTGCAAAAAATATACAGTTTTTAAAAGTATCAAAGAAAACTCCTTTAGGAGCAAGAACAGAAATATTTACTATTGATCCTTCTGCAATTACTACTGTTCCTTACAGAGATAAGAATGGTGTATATACTCAAGACCAAGAAACTGATTATGGAAGTGTGGTATCAAAGATAGTTGCACAAGGATTAGAGTATAAGGAGAAAGCAAAAAAGAAATATAATGTACCAGAATTATCTCCTGCTATAACCACTCAATCTGTAAATAAAGAACAAACTAAATTAGAAGAAACTTCACTAGCTTGGGGAATAAATGCCCCTGTTAAAGAAACAAAGAAAGAAACCGAAAAAGAAACAAAAAATATACTTGATAATAATAAAAAACTAAAGCAAACTGTAACTAATAATTTAAAAATAGATAAAGATAAATTTGAGGAGGGTGTAATAAAAGATGCAAGAATAGCTATGAATGATAAGGATAAAAGACATAATTTATTAAGAATATTATCTATTCCTGATAAATGGTATGATAAAGTACCTATATCACAAAAAGCTGCATTTTTAAAAGCATGTGTAGTAGCTAGTCATACAAGAAGAAACAAACAAGAAATAGATGAATTTAAAGATGAATTAAGAGGAGATTTTAATTTATAAGGATACGTTATGGCAAAAAGTTTTTCAGAAGAAACTGAAAATAATATAGAAGAATTAGATTCTAATAATTATACTAGTATTTTTAATGAAATAGATGACACAACAGAACGTATCACTACTTCAGGAAAAAAAGAAACTAATACAGAATATGATGAATCCGAACGTGATGATGAAAGATTTTCTTTTAAATATGGAACATCTTTAGAAGATTTATATAAACAAAAAGAAGAAAACGAAAATAAAAAGTATACTAGTATTTTTGAAGATATAAAAGAAGATACAAAATCTATTGATAATGAAGAAACAAAAACTGATGAAGAATTACTAGAAGAAGATACACTAGAAGAAGAACCCGAAAGTGATGAAGATATAAATTATACAAAAGAAATTACTAATGGTATTTTACAAGGAGCAAAACATACTATATATAATATTTCTAATCAAGGTTCTTTAGCAAAAACATCCGCATCTTTATTGTGGGAATATTCACAACCAAAAACATTTTTTGGTGATCCTACAATAAATGATATTCATATTACACAACCGTTTCAACCTGAAGGAATAAACTCTGAAGCAGGGAGTATATCAGAAACATTAGGAAGAACCATAATGGATATGGTTTATCAAATGACTTTGGCTACCACAGGAAGTGTAATAGGTGGTGTTATTGGTGGAATTGGTGGTGGCTTGGTAGGAAGCCCAACAGGTCCAGGTGCAGCAGGAACAGCGGCTTTAGGAACAGGAATAGGAGCCGCTAAGGGTGGATTTATAGGTTCAACAGTAGGTGCAGGAATGTTAGCAAACGCAATGGTTAATGAATCTTTTCATGAAAATTATGATAGATATATACAGGAAGGAAAATCAGATGCAGAAGCCACACAAAGAGCCATAGAAGATGCAGGAATGTCTGGGTATTTAGAATTTGGAACGGATGTAACTACAGCTGGTATTGCTAAATTATTTAAAGTAGGAATATCTAGTAGTAAGTTAGCTAATGCAGCATTAAAATTATTTAAAAGTGGTGCATTAAAAAAGACAGAAGCTGGATATGAGATAACAAAAGAAGGAACTTCTTTACTAACCAGATTAGCAAAAAATATTTTAAAAGATGCTGAGAAGGTTTCTGGTTCTAAATTAGGTACTTTTGGAAAGCAAGCATTAAAAGGTGCTGCAATAGAAGGTGTTGTAGAAGAAGGTGGAGAAGCTGTTTGGACTACTGGTAGACATAGAAAAGAAGGTCAAACTTGGGGAGAAGCTATTGCAGAAAATAAAAAAGAAATAGGAAAAAACATTCTTATAGGTAGTGCTGTAGGGGGAGTTGTAACAGGTGGTGCTCTTGCAGTTGGTGGTGGTGTATCAAAACTTATGGATTATGGTTCTGATAAATTAGAACAAAAAAAATTAGATAAAATTGCACAACAAAAAGAATATGAAGAAGCTACACAAAATGTTTTAATAGAACAAAGAAAAGAAGAAGGAAATCCTAATCCAGAAAATTTACCAGCTGTAGTTACCCAATCATCTAATAATCTTCCTGCAATTATAGATCAATCAAATAATATAAAAAAATCTTATAGTGAAAATGTACAAAAAAATGATACTGTATTTGTTGTAGATGAAAATGGAGATACTGTATTAACAACACAATCTGAATTAACCAAAAACAAACCAGTAACAAATACTGATGATAGTGTAGATTCTGAATTGATTATTGATAATAATGAAAATGATAATACAACAGAAACTGATGAAACAGATGAAGAAGAAACTTTTAATCAGTCTGTTGATAATACAGATAAATTAGCTAAGACAAGAAAGGATTTATCAGAAAGTAATGATTTAGGAAACAAAGAAGAAGAAAATTCCATTGAGGGTAGTGTTAGTGATGACGGATATGTTTCTTCTCAAGATCACCCATTAGATAGTACAGGTGTTTCTAAAAAAGATGAGTCCCCTTCTACTCCACAAACAGATAAATTGTTTATGGTAAAACAAAATCATCAAACTAAAAAAGCATTAAAAGATTTAAATATTAATAAAGATCAAGAAGAACTTAAACCACTTCCTACAATAGATAAATCAGACAGAGATGTGAAGAACAACCACGTAAGTAAATATCACAAATATTATGCTGTTAAAAATTTTGTAGAAGGAATAGGAATACGTATTGCTGATAGAGCAAATGAAGTATTTAATCTTTATGTAAAAGGAGAATTAAGTAATAAAGAAAAACGTATGCAAGGTATGAGTAAAAGAGTTATGGAATATGTTACTCCTGCTAAAAATAATGTTATACGTATATCTAATTCAAGAGATTATAACTCTATTATACATGGAACTGTGCATCATTTAGTACATCAAATGAAATTACTCAAAGAAGATTTACAAAAGAATGCAGATATTATAACAAAAGAATATAAAAAATTAGAAAGGTTTAATCCAAACTATAAATTAGATGAAGCAGCATATAAGAAAAACGGAGCAGATTTAATTGAAGAATACTTTAGTAATTTAACTGCTGCTTATGCAACGGATGAAGCTCCAATTAATAGAGCTATTGTAGATATAATATACAGAGGGTTAGACCAAGTAGGAAAAGAAGATAGAAAAAATTTTGATATTATGCGACAAGTATTTAAAGATTATAATACTTTGCGATCAACCGATAAAGGAACATTACAACTTATAGAAAACGAAATGACATCAGCAAGATTGCTATATAAAGGAAAGTTTGACACATCAGATTTAAACGAAACACAACTTAAAACTAGAAAAAGATTTATAAATGCTTCTAAAAAAATACCACGTTTTATAAAAAAATTTGGTTTTGATGAAGCCTATGAATTAGAAAAAGCTGCAAAAAGGACTGGAGATTTAACTACTATAAAAAGAGCAAATCAATTACTTGTAAGTACTAATAGAATAGCAGAAGCATATATTAAGGGTACTGGTGCTTATTTTCATAAAGGTACTTTAAGAAAATTAGAACATAATAGAGCAATAAAAAATTTGACCAAAATAGCTAAGGAAGCAGAGTCATTAGGTGAAGATGGATTAACTAAATTAGAAAGTTTGTTATACGCAAAACAAACCATTGGTGAAAGTACAGGTAATCAAAGAAAAGGAGAAAATTTAATTACACTTGCAAATGATTTAGGATATGATAAATGGTTAGATGCAAGAAAAGATTTAAAATTATTATCTACTATATTTAAAAAGAATTTATATCAAAACAAACCTATTACTCAGAAAGATTTAGAAGAAGGATTAAAACTTCAAAAAAGCGAACAGGAAATTTTTCTTGAAGAAGATAACTCTGAACAAGAATCAAAAAGAACAGACATGTTATCAGTAAATTTTAAAGATAAAAATTTACAAACAAGATTAAATAATATTATAAAATATATAAATGATAAAACTAATGAACAAATAAAAAAAGAAAATAAATATAAAGCATTAAAAAGATTTTCTAAAACTGATCCAGACATACAAGCAGTACTGCAATCAGAACAAAAAGAACGTAATTTAATGCAAAAAGAACGTGCTGACTATATATCTAAAAATTACCTTTTAGATAAACAGGGTTCTGTAAATACTGGTATGACTTTAGAAGAAGCTCTAAGTGTTTATACTACTATACAAAATGATCCTAGAGCAGACAAGTTTAATAGATTAGATGAAGACGTAAGAAAATTATTACAAGGGTTAGAAAATTTAATGACATCTTCTGATATATCTAGCAGAATGCAAATAGAATTTGCTAAAGAAGGAACAGGTGCTTGGTATATACCACTTCTTAGATTTATAGATGTGGATGAAGAAAAGGCTGTAGGATTAAATTTAGGTGGAAATCCTATGCAAAAAAGATTTGGTAGTAATAGAGAAGTTAGAAGTATTTTGTCATCTATAGAAACCTCTATATTTGCTGTATCAAATCTTGTAGCAAAAAATAGAGCAATAGACAAACTAATATCTTTAAAAGATCGCCCTATTTTTGCACAATATATTAGAGAGGTTCCACAAGATTCTAGGGAAATAAAAGCAGATATGCTTACAATAGTTTCTAATAAAATAAATGAACTTAGAAGCAGAGTAACCAACGCCCAAGCTATGGGAACTATAGATCAGAATGAATTAAACAAAGTAAATAATTATATAAATAATTTAGAAAACATTAAGCAACAAATATTAAATGGAGAAGTATTAGATGAAGATACAAGAGTGCAGCTGTTTGTAGAAGAACCACCTAAAAATAAAAATATTATACAAAGAATAGAAGAAGATGGTAAAGTACATTATTATTTAGTAAACGATACAATAAAGGATTTTTTATATAATCAAAGGAAAGCATTTTTAAGTGTACATAATTTAAGAGAATTGTTATATGACGCCGTACTTTTTGCAGATAAAATCTTAGTATTAGGAAATTTGTTACCAAGATTTTCTTATACCCAAGGAGATCCAGGATTCCAAGTAACAAATATAGCAAGAGATAGTGCAGATGCAGCTTATAAAACTTTACCAAACGAATACTTTAGATCATTATTATATCCTTTAGATGTATTAAGATTATTTTCTAAAAACATGGGGAGACTTGCTTATACAATGACTCCTTGGGGGTGGGAAGATTTTAATCATATAGCAGCAACTTTTGGTGGTGCAGAACAAACACAATTTAGAGAAGGAGAAGAATTAGACCAATACTTAGATTTTAAAGTTAATAAAAAAGGAAAAGTTGTTAGGGGTGGAAGATTGGCTGTAGTAAATACCATAATAGATTTTTTAGGAAATACAGATCTTATTCCAAGAGTAACTTCCTTAAAAGAAAAAGCTAAAAAATTAGGAGTAGATTTAGACACAATAGATATGACTTATGATGATTATGTATCATTGAACACTAAGAAAAAATATTTAAAAAGATATTTATCTGATAAAGATATCGAAAACATATTTGGAAAAGAACGAGCTACTATCTGGAGAGAGGTGGGTGATGATGAGTATATTCCATTTGTACCAGAAAACTTTGAAAAAGAAAAATTAAATAAATTATTATCTACGTTTGAAAAGGAAATTGATAGTAATATAAATGAAGATTTATTTACAGAACTTCAAGATATTTATGATAATTGTACAATAAACTTTTCTAAAGGAACACCACTAACAAGAACTTTAGGAAGGGTGTTTCTTTTTGCACATGCAAGGATTCAGGGTGGGTGGCAAACCGTAAAATGGGCTGCTAATAATAAAAGAGCAGCTTCTGGAGTTGCTACTAGTTTATTAACATTGGGAGCGTTATCTGTTATGCTTGGATTAGATGATCCTACACAAACAGAAAAAGAAGGTTTATCTGGAATGAGATTACAATTTAAACAAGACATGCCTGTAATTAATTATCCAGCTCAATCTGCTCCTTTATGGTTATGGTACACAGGTCAACAAATAGGACATTGGATAAAAGGAAATTTATCTGGAACAGAATCTGCAAAGAAAATACTAAGTGCTTCTATGGCAGTTTTATCTGATAATTTTAATCCTATTAAATCTCCTAGTGGTACTGTAGGATTCTTAATGGATCTTCCTACATTATATTATACTGGAAAAACTAGTTATATAAATGATGAGGAAGATTATCATAGCTTTTCTTATTTTTATAAAAATAAAGTAGGAGCAAATGTAGATAGATTAACAAAGAACATGGACTATGCTTTTGCAGAATTAATATCAAGTTGGTTAATTGATTCTGGTTTGTCTACTAAATATTCTACACATGAAATAACTAATCTATTACGTAATATTTTAGGAAATACTCCTAACGCTATAGATAGTTTACTTGGATTAAAAATAGCATTAACAGATACAGATTCTCATTTAAACTTTTTTGATTATGAAGATTCAAACCCCATTGAAGCCATAAAGAAAAAAGTAATGAAAGGATTTGTTCCAGAAGAAAAGTTGTTTAGTGCTGATCATAAATATATTAAAGAACAAATAAATAATCAGATGACTTTATATAAACGTTATACTCAACAACCTTTATCATCTATGAAAGATTTAACTAAGCCAGAAGATATTCCAGAAGATATCAAAAAAGATGTGGTTAAATATTATGAGAAATCTTTTTTAGCTGCAAAAGCTAATAATCTTTTACAAAAATTATTAGATCAAGCTCAGAGCTGTGATATAACAACACCGGAAGGAGAAAAGGCTTTTATTAGAGCAGCAAAACTATATAAGAAAACAGCAGAAGAAGTTAGACGTAACATAGATAATTATGAAGCTAATAGTGAAGAACCTCTAACTAGAAAGCAAGCTAAACAAATAGTAACACAAATATCTAAAGAAGTAGAAAAGGCTTTATCAGAACCAAATGGTTTAGAAAAATTATGGAACAGTTTAGGAATTAATAGAAAAAATCTTCGTGCTTCTTTAGAATGGGGATTAGATACTATTGCTGGTACAGCTAATGCAGAAGAATTAGTACCAGAAAGAACTTCACAATCAAATTTAGCTGGATATAATAATTACTACAACTCTATAGTAGAAAGTATAAAATCTTCTTCTAATGGATATAATGCAAATGATTATAGAATAAATCCAGCAAAATGGAATGAAGAAAAGATTAAAGAGGAAGCTATTAAACGAACAAACGCTGTGTATAACTATAAAATAGATAAACTACATGAAGCATACAACAACTTTGAACAGATGTCTACAAACCCAAATGATTATGATAAAGATTTTAATGATTATATAGTTAGAAAAATAACTTCTGATAAAGATAATTTAAATATAAGAAGGATGTCAGATGAACAAATAAAGCACCTTGTACAAAATTATTATTTAGAAGATGTCAATCCTTTAGGAAATATGTATAGAAGGGAAGCTAATGATATATTTAATCCTAGATTTAATAATGGTGGTGGAATAGGATTATATCATTTTAAAAGTATAGATTTTGTAAAAGAATTTGAAAAGAATTTAAATAAATATAATCCTTCTTTAGCACAAAAAGTTTTTTATAAAGATGGAAAAAAACTTTACTCTGATAAATCTTCTAATGGTTTAATTACAAATGAAGAAGCTAAAAAAATACAGAATAATATAAAGAAAGAAATGAATAATAAAGATAATTTATTATCTGTAATGGATGCTTCTAATTTAACAGAACAAAAAAGAATTATAGATAAACCAATAGAATATAACAATTCAACTACTACCTTACGTGATATGGGGTATGAAGATTTAACTAACAAAGAAAGAGTAATGTTATTATCCTGTATAAATAATAGAGGAGATTCTCCTCATGTATTGATAGATTATATGACTAAATTAAAAGATTTAAAAAATACATATGAAAACGAAGATACTATAATAGATAAATTTTATGATTATCACATAAACAAAAAACCAGCTAATGTTAGAAGTAGCTTTGAACAAGAGAGAGATGAAGTAAAAAATTCTAATGGAACTTTTTTAATTCATGATATAGAAAGGGAGGATGAACAATGATACAAGGAGATATAGCAGCATACTTCGAGAGTGGTAACACTGTTCGGAGTGTAGAAACTATAACTTACAATCACTTAGATCCTGGTGGTAAAAGCTATGGAAGGTTTCAACTTTCTGTACGTTCAGGAACACTTAAAAAATATTTAGCTTGGAGTAAGTACCAACAAGAGTTTAGTAAAGCTAATCCAGGCAGTAAGGAATTTGATAAGATTTGGGTTAAGATTGCAAAAGACCATACTGAAGATTTTGATAATGACCAGTATGAATTTGTATCCTTAACTCATTTCTTACCTGTACAAAGATACGCAAAGCTACAAGGGTTTCACACTGAAAACTTTGCAATCAATGAAGCTTTGTTTAGTATAGGAGTACAGCATGGGGGTTATAAGAATATAATCAATATGGCTGCAAGACTAAGAACCTGTGCTAAACCAAGCATTAAAGAAGATATAGATAATCTATATAAAGCTAGAAATACTTATGTAGATAAGATAAGACTAGATAAGAAAATAGCTGCAGCACTTCATAATAGATATGAGAGAGAGTGTAAGATGGTACAGAAAGTATTTACCAGTCTTGGAGATTATCAAGGCCAAGAGCTTCAATGCCAAGATAATACTGTTGCCACAGCTCTAAATTTTCAAGAGATTTTACAAGTCTAAGTATATCTATATTATCATAAAAGGTAGGAAAGACGTGCTGTAAGCACCATATAAAAGAGAATGGTTCAACTGATTTAGAGTTGAACCATCTCTTTGCTGCTCCTCTTAACACAAATTTATTAGAGCAAAGGTCCTTTATAGCACTAATTATTACAGCTGCACATAACTTTTGCTCACCTGTATATTTAGTACCTATGGTTTCATAAGGAAAATAATCAGCTTCAATGTTGCCTAAGTATTCCATACCATCCAATCAAAGCAGCATCAGATCTGCCATGGTCTTTCTTTCTTTCAAACCAACCAGCAGTATCCTTATCTCTATTAAACAAACCTTTTGCTACAGCTAAAGATGCTTCCTTAGTTGTAACACTTAACTTACCTGTGTAGGTTCTAAAATCTTTTAACAATAACCCCTGCCATCTTTGAGGACTAACTAATCCATACGATATAGAGTGTGCGTCTAGGAGTCCAAGCCACCAACCAAAGTTCATTCCAAAACTAAATACAGAAGCCACTCCTTGACCTGGTGCGGAATGAACAAGCTCTATACAAGCACTCTGTATAGAGCCATCATTCAAACAATCTTTAAGTACTTGAGGTATGAAATCTTTAGGTTCAAAATCCCATATAGAAGATAGGTAAAACTCTCCGTCTATCTTTTCAAATATAGACATAGCACCTGTCTTTCCCGGATCTATTCCTATTGCAAAAACCTTTTTCATACCTCAATGTCCTTATTTAGCTACTGGTCTAAAGAATGGAGTACTCATTAACCAGCAATTTTTATCTGCGTGTAATACACATTTTGCAGGATACTTAGACATAGGTTTATTAAAATCATATATCTTTCTTTGTTTTCCTGCTGGGTCATGACTATAAGGAGCACCAAATCTTTTACCAGGTTTTGCTTCACTCTTATCTACTACTTCTCCATTACAAGATAAGTAAACAGATTTAAATTTAGGAAAAGTATATGGAGCTAACCATACTGTATAGTTTCTCCCATCCCCAAGTTTCCATACAAAGTTTATATCATAGTACTTAGAGCAGTTATTTAAATCTTTTTTATTGTACTCATCTTTCTTATATTCCATAGGAAGTTTTAATTTCTTGTTTGTAAATGTTTCAAATTCAGGTCCTTCTCTATCTGTTTTACAGTATGCTGTTCTATCCTGAGGATAAATCCAACCACCAGCACCTGAAGTTCCTGCAACAGAAGCAGCACCATTTAAACAAGGTTTCCAAGCAAGCACCATAAATGCTTCTTTATTTTTATTCCAATAATTATATTGGGCAATAGTATCATAATCTTCACCATCATTATCAGCAATACCTTTATTACCCACCGTAGGATGTCCATGTTTTTCACAATAATATCCTGACATACAGCTATCTTTTGATTCTAATGGATTATCTACCCACACAATTTGATTAGAACCTTCTTTAATTCTTTCTTTATTTATTGGATCTAATTTTTGTTTAACATATTCATTTAGATATTTTCTAGCATCTCTTGTAAGAGTACATTCCATACAAGATGATACTGCAAAATCAATTATAGTTGATTTACCATTAACATCTTTTGGTGCCTGTTTATAATCAGATTTAATCATTTCAATAATTCTATCTATTCTTTTAAACATAGCTTTATCTTTTTTTAATAATGCAGCACTGGCATCTTTTGCATATTTATAACCTACAAAGCATTCCTTTGGTCCACATTTACGTTGTCTTTCTGGAAAACAAGTAGAGTTACAAACATGTATTCTTACTCTTTTTGGTCGTTTATCCTTGTAGAATTTAGGAGCCCAAGTACATTTATCAGGATTACTAGTTGCTCCATATAACCACCCTGCGTTTAACACCTCTGCATTCTTATAGATAGCTTGAAAAAACTTACCCTGTTTCTGTGCTTTACTACTACACATGGATAGAATAAAGGATACTCCTCTATTTGTTTGGGTAAGGTTAGCTCCACATGCAGCAGTTGCACAGAAACAGAATAAGCAGAAACTTATTAAAAACTTTTTCATATTAATTCTCCTTTTCATTATTAGTTAAAATCTTTGTAACATCTCCATTTTCGTTTACAGCGACTGGTATAATTTCTGGTGCTTCTTTTCCAGTATAAGGTGCATTTACCACCTTAGGTTCTTCTTTTCCAGTATAAGGTGCCTTTACCACCTCAGTTTCTTCTGGTTTTTCTTCTTGCTTATGCAATGTAGAAAGTAATACCTCTAAGTTAAATATAGGTGATCTGTCTTGGTCTTTTTTAGCGATACATTCTACTAACATTTCTAATACTTTGTATCCTAGAACCTTTATAATGTCATTTCTTTCTTCAGCTTTTGCTTCTTTTAAAATCTTTTGTACTGTTGGATGAGTAGTCAAATCAAGTTCAAAAGTTTTATCAGAATGTTTTATCTGAAGGAAGTTGCCTTTAACCGTAATTGCTTTCGCATTATCAATATTTAAATAAACAGTATTATCATATATTATATGTATCATAATCTTTCTCCTGTAATTTCACTAAACTTATTATGTATCCACGAGTAACAAATATCTTCATCTTCATAATAAGGTGATTTATATTCTTTACCCGAGTAATTTACTAACGCATAGTACTCCGAGTATGGAGTTCTATACACCTCTCCTTTTAATTTATCACTTCTCTTTATTAATCCTATACTTCTATCTTCCATCTTTATCTCCTTTTTATGATACTCACTTCATTTAATATTTTTTCAAAGAATCTTTTTAAAAACATTTTTGAATGAAACTCTGTAGCTTCTTGTGTATTTATATATAACTCATCTACAGTATCATTAAAGTGATTAATTGATTTTTCAAGTCTATCATTAATATCTTCTAATCTTCTCCATTCTTTATCTATCGCATTATTATAATCTACTAAATTTGTAACAATACGATTTAAAGCTATTAAAGTTGAATCATTATCTGTCATCTTTGTTCTCCTTATTTTTCTCACTTGTTTTAGGTTTGTACCCCAACAATAAAAATGGATTAGTTCTCCAAATTATATTTATTGCTTCAACCAAATCCTCTATATATTCTTTATAATTATTGAGTACCTTTCCAACTTCAAATAATTTGTATATAATAAACAAATCAAAAAGTACTTGTAAAACCATAAACGCAAATAAACTATCTATCATAAGTTACCCTCTCATATTCATTATACAAATCTTTTGCCACTTCTTCTAGTTGTTTTTTAGCATCATCCCAAGTATCAAACAAGTCTGTTGTGTCCCACCACTCAGGGTCTTGCTCAACATAACAAGCTCCATGAAACCAGCTCCACTTCCTACCTGTGGCTTCTCCTTTATGTTCGGTTTCTATTATCTCCATTACAACTGTGGTTCCTTCAAAACCATAGTCATCTCTGCTATCTATTCTCCCTACTTCTTGTATTATTTTATCAGTCATCTTTACCCCCTTTCTTATAATCTAATGCACTCTTAATTGTTAAATATTCATATAGCTTTTGAATTGCAAGCTCTCTTGCTATGCCCTCTCCAACTTCCTTGTTATACTCTACTCCACTAGAGCAAGCACTAGTTCCTACAATCTCAAAACCATTCTGTAATGTTAGTAAACATACAGTAGTCTTTTTACCTATATGAAAATACTCCTCATTTAATATATAATTATTCAGTTCCATCAAACACTCCTTCTAATTCAGTTAATTGTTCAGGAATATAATCTTTCAATTCTATTCCGTAAAAACATTCTACAGGTCTGCTGCTTGTCTTGTATTTATTTTTACCCCCTAAAATATATTTATTAAATACAAAATTTTCTGGAACATTAAAATGTCTAGCTAAAGCAGAAGTTATTTTACTAGACATATTTCCTAAATGATCTGCTACTTTAGAAGTAACACTTGTAATATTATAAGAAGAATTTATGTATTCTTTTATATGAGATAATAAAACTACCCTTGGTACAAGTTTGTCTTTATCTATTGGCATAAGTTTATCTTTATCCATAAAGGTTACTGTTTCTTTTAATACATCTTCAATAGGGTTGTTTTGTTTTTCCATCTTTAATATAGATTCTAAACCTATTTTAGACAATACTGTATAATCATTTTTTAAATAATCTTTGGCACCTTTTAAACAAAATAAAAAGAATGCTTTTAAACTATCAGGTTCTAATAATTTATTATCAATATTATAAATAGCTTTCTCAGTCTTTGACACATTATACTGGAAGTTTACTACGATACTTCTTCTAGCAAGTGAACCTGATTCATCTGCAATCTTAGGAAGCACATTACCTAATAGTAAAAGTTTACAAGGAAGCTGCATAGAATAGTTTGCTTTAAACTTTTCATTTATATCTACACTTTCTCCTGAGATTAAAGCATTTAATACTCCACGAATTTCAGATGTAAACCTATCAGGAAGCTCATTTATTACTAATAATGGTACAGATTTAAATGGTGCAAGGGCATACTGGTTCTTTTCTAGGGAAGAAAAAGATGTAGTTAAACCTGATAAGTTTCTTTTTCCTGTAAGTAAATATCCCATTAACTTAGCTAAGGTAGATTTTCCTGAACCTGCTACTCCATAAAGTATAAGAGCTTTATCTGAATTACAAATATGTCTTGGAAGAATTGTATATCCTAACATTCTTTGAAGCACTGTTATCTGTGGAGCAAATCTATTATTACTTGTTCCATGTTCTAATTTATATATAGGCAACTCATCATCTTCTCTTATAAGTTTAGGGTTTTCTGTTAGTTCTTTTAATTCTTCAAATGTATCTTCATCAGGAAAAGATGTTGTTATAAATTTTTCAAATGTAGTTCCTTTAATTACTTCTTTTGTATCACCAGTTTCTAATGCGTAAAGAAACTCATCATCTATTGTAATAGGAAGGGCATCAAAAGAAAGAAAATTTGGGGTATCATTTAAAAGTTTCACATTTAATACGTCTAGTATTCCATTTGAAACTTTATAATAATACCCCTCATTTTCTTTGGTAAGGTTTAAAAATGAATTTGTTTTATAAATATCTATTAGTGGTTTAGCAAGTGTTTCATAATATGCAAGTGTAGCTTTTGCCAACCCCTCTCTATACGTATGAGATTTATTTGGAAATAAATCCATAAAGAAATTTATTATATTTATTTTTAATTTATCTCTATCTATTAATTTATATGTATGTTCATATTTATTATATGCTACCCAGTTTCCTGAAGAATCATTATTAACTGCAAATGTATATGGAAATAACTTCCAATATATTTTACAAAGTATTCTACTATCTTTAATAGTTTCCTCATCTATTTCATATATATCTAATTCTTTAAAATTAGGATCTAATAGTTTATACTCAGTATAAAGATTAGTATTATTATCTATAATCTTTTGTAACTTATTTTGAAATTCTTCTATAATAATAGATTGTTCTAAAAGTTTTTTAAGTTCTTTTTCTTTTTTCTTTTCTTCTTTCTCTTTTGCTTTCTCCTCTTTTTGTTTTTCTTTTTCTAGTTTAAGTTGTTCTCTTTCTTGTTTTCTTATTTGTATTTGTTCTTTTTCTATAAGTCTATTTACTTCTGTAGTATAAGGTAATTTAAAGAAAGTATAATCAGGTTTACCTAATGCACGAGCAGCATTAACTTTTGTATTAAACGCAGATAAAATGGGGTTAGAATTATTGTGAGCTTCAGTTAATCTTTCCCATTTTCCTTCTAACCCCCAGTGAGTTTGTTTGTAAAAAAAGGAATCTCTAAAAATAGTATCTATAGTATTAAATACCTGACAATGGGATACTAATATAGATACAAGTCGATAAACCTTTTTAGATGTATCAACTTCTATTTCTTGATTGGGGGTAAGGGTATCTATATTAATATCCTTATCATTGACAAGTATCCCTTGACCATATAATAAATTAAATTGCTCATCTTGCAACAATTTATCTAATAGTTTTGGGGCAGTAGTTTTACGTGTATATATTGGTAGTTTAGTTACATCTGTATATATAAGTCCATTTTGTTGAGGAATAATTGGATCTTCTTCAATAGGCATAACATCAAATGTAAAATCTTTTATAAAGTTTCCAGTAAAAACTATAAACTTTCCTTTACTATTATCTTCATTACTTCCACCATTAAATACTTCTATGTGGTCGCACATTCCATCAAGAGTAGTATTTATTTTTTGTATTGATTTTAAATCATTAGGTATATCGTGGGATAAAATATAGATATGTAATCCCTTTCCTGATAAACTTAACTCTGATACATAAGATTCTATTGTTAAACTATTTAATATTGAATTAAGTTCTTTACTTGTATTTAGTGGTAGAGTTTTATGTTCATTTAAATATTTAATTCCCTCATCACTTAGTTTATCTACATCTATAACTAAGATAGGATCATCTTTAAATAAACATATACCAAGATTGTAGCTTTGAAATTCTTTGGTATAATCAAAAACTTCTCTTGCATAGTATTGATTATCTAATATATTCCAATCAGTACTAGAAGTATTTATTCTACAAGGTGCTTTACCATTTGCAGGTAACCACCTTTTGCTCTCTTTTATATATTTTAAACATTCATTCATATAACCTTACCCTTTTATATAAATAGTTCTACATTAAAAATTTATTTTGTGCAAGTATTTATTTTGCCTCCGCCCAATTTTTTCCTATATGAGCTTCCACAATATTATGGTCTGCTCCTTTTATTCCAATGTTTTCAAATACATACACAAATGCTTTATGCATAATATTTTCTAATGCCGTTTTAATAGTAACTGCATTGTTTATAAAACACTCCACAAGTATCTCATCGTGTACTGTGGCAACTATTTTTGTACCTTCTAATATAGGATTATCCTCAATATACTTATCTAATGCAGTCAAAGCTACAAGAATAACCTCAGCAGCACTTCCTTGCACTGGTGTATTTAAACTACAAGTATAATAGTTATCCTCACTTAATCTTCTCTTTAAACCACACACAGTTTTAGTTTCCATAGTTTCACGAGCCAATGCAGTAGTCTGTATTTGCCACAAATTTAACTTAGGATATGCTTCCTTGTATCTTGTAACTAATGTATCGCTTTCTTCTTCCGTTAAATTTACACCATAATTTAGAGCATATTTACATAGTGTCTTTGCTCCCATACCAAACTGAAGTCCAAGCACAACTGCCTTTGCTCTTTGCCTTTCCTCTTTTGTAATATCTTGTTCAGGTTTTTGGAATAGTAAAGAAGCAGTATGTTTATACAGGTCTTTACCTTCTCTATATGCTTTAAGCATATTCTCCTCACCCGATAGAATTGCTGCCACTCTTACCTCTACCTGTGAAAAATCAGCACAAACAAATGTCCTACCAAAGTTAGGCATAAATGAAAAGAATATAGGTTCAGGAATAAATAACTCCCGATACCACTGCTCACGAGGGAAGTTTTGAATGTTTGGTTGCATACTACTAAGTCTTCCTGTATCAGTGTATCCTAATGTATAAGAAGGGTGTAATCTACCACCAACTATAAACTTCTTTATATTATCTCCATAAGTAGAAAGATATTTATTATACTTTTTATAAGTAAGTAAAGGTTCAAGCTCAGGAAGATCCTTAACGTGTGCCTTTATTGCGTCTGCGTCTGTTACAAGTTTTCCTGTTGCAGTTCTTTCCCATTTGCTTGTATCTACTTTATTTTCTATCCACTCTCCTAGTTGCTTTGAAGAATTTATATTTATATCGTGAAAAATTTCACAACATTTTTCAAAGCTCTCATCTACCTTTGCTTGCCACTCTGAAATAAGAGTATTTAGTTTTGGTGTATCAATATAAATACCATTTCTTTTAATACGAGATAGAGCATTTATAGCTTTCATACTTATTTTAAAATTCTTTGTACTTGCAGCCTCATGTTTAATAAGTTTGTTACCAATCATTAATACATAGAATGCGTCAAGTGCTGCATATTCTATTTGTTCTTTTGTAAGATTAGGATTAGACCAGTCTGATACTTGTTCTAGTTTACTAATATCTTTATTAAACAATACTTTCATTAGGGCTTTCAAACTCTTTGGATATTTAATAGTACTTCTACTATCAGGATAAGTTTGTCTTAATATAGCTTGATACAATATCATTGTATCTACACAAGTTAGATAATCAAAATCAAATACTTGCATTAGAAATGGTACATCAAACAAGGCGTTGTGAATAAAAAATTTATTTTCTATTAAAAAATTATTTATGTCATTGTATTCATTTGATGTCATTGTGTATATATCATACACATATTGGTCTTGTAGTGTTGATATAGATAATAATCTTAGGTCATCTTGAATAGGATCTAGGCCACTAGTTTCTGTATCTAATCCAAAGTAATCCTTAGAATTTTCAGGAACGAAAAAATTATCACTTGTAATATAATGAAAAGCCATTTATAATATCCCCATAAACATATAAATTTAACTTATTAAAAATTCAACAATAACCCCCTAACAATTCTGCTAGGGGGATTTTTCTTTCTACCTAAAAATTAAACAGATCATTAAATTCGTCTGTTTCCTTAGGTTCTTCTTTAACTTCTTCTTTCTTATCTTGAAGTGGCATAGCATCAAGCAATGCTTGCTCATCTTCATTAACTGCTTCAACATTTAAATCATCTAACAAAGACTTACCATCACTTCCACCACCAAGATAATCTCCTTTCCTTGCAAATTGTACTAATGATAAGTAAGCAGTTAAACCACCCCTCTTTAATTGTTGTACATAATAAGGAGCGATTGTTATTACCATTCTACCATAATCACCTTGTGAAAGTTTAGTAATATCTTCTTTACTCATCTCACCTTGCGACATTACAGGACCGTATACCTTTGGTGGATATTTAGATCCTGTGCTTGCTGATGTAACATACAATCCTTGTAAGTAGTCTTGCATATCACCACCATTCTTAACAACAGATAATGCATTATTATCTTTTAAGTCTTGCATAGTAATTGTGTTATCTCCGTATGCTTGACGGGCTACTTCAAGTATTGCATCAGTTAGGTTTCTTGCGGCTGCTTCTTGACCCTTATCATTAGGATCCCAAGCGACAGTACAGGTGTACTTGTCGGGCTGCATTGTGTCTGTTGCAGGTTTAGGTTCTGCTAAATGCATCCACATCAATCTTCCAATAGGTGTTGCCACCTTCTTATTTACTTTCGTGTTTTTAATAGTTAGTTTCTTCATATATATTAATCCTCCAAATGTTTACAATTATAATGTTTCTCTATATCGGTAAGTGTATTAAATGCTTCACCTAACCACTTGTCGATATAATGATTGTTAGTTGCGTATCCTGATTCCATAAAGTCATCATATGATTTGTATGCTAATTGCATACCTAAATATCTATCATACCATTCACTATCTAATGCTATACTTGATGGCTCTATGTATTCAGGAAATCTTATTTCTTTAAATGCATTCTTTGTTTTAAATACAATGTCCTGTGGATCATCCCAAAACATTACATCAAAGTTATGATGTTTGTTTGATGATGATAAGAATAGGCAATTAGGTAAAGTATGTTCTACTAACTTAACTGCTTTACTGAAAGCAAGGTAACATTCTTTTTGTTCCTCACTCAATTTTTTTCTTCTAATAAATGTAGGTTTAGTTTCCATAAGTATCTCCTTATTTAATAGTATCTATTAACATCTCACTTGTATCTAATACTAAACTATTAGTTTGTTTTTTGCAAGTGATTTTATCAAGAATTTCTTCTCGATTCTCAAATTTCTTTAACTCATTTTTTAAATCAGTTAAAGTTCTTAATTTGGTATCATGATTTATACAATCTATTCCAAGTGGTGTCAAGATATTTTTTATTTTTTCTATATCATCAATCAAAGAATTTCTTTCTTTAACTTCTAGTCTTGCACCAGTAATTGTTTCACCAGCTTTTAACTTTTCAATTAAATAATTTTTTATATTTTCTATAAAAGCTAGTAAACGTTTAGCCCCATCCTCATGTTCAATTACAAACTCAACTAGCTCCTTATTTGTATGATGAAATATCTTAAAGGTATTTACATCTTCTCTCAAATCAGATAACAAGCTAGTATATTCTCTTTCTCTTGCTTTACAAGTAGCACGTGCAAGACAAAACTTACATGCTTCCTCACTTGGATGTAGATTGTTAGTAATAACTTTACTATTTTTGTTTTTATATTTATCTAGTATATCATAACATAAATCTACTGCTTCTTTAATTGGTTTATATACCTCTGATAATTCTTTCAAAGTATATGTAGCTATTCTTTCAGGAGCTTCCATACGTGGCTGATATATAATTGTATGAACATTCTGTATAGTATGCATTGGAAACCCCTCATCTTTTAAATACTTTAAAAAAGATACTGCATAACTTATAAGCTGGGGATTATTATGTGCTTCTACTGATACTCCTTTTCCATACTTCCAATCTACAATATAAATATCGTGTTCTCTCCCTATTAAATATTCTGTAACAAATGCCAAATCTATTGTGCCATTGTCTTTATCAGAATATGGCATAGGAAGTTTAAGCTCAAACCACTTATGATCTATTGCCATGTATTTAGTAAACTCCTCAAACCATTCTTTTGTTTTTGAAAGGTTTGATTTCATCTCTGTATCTAATTGAGAATTTATAGGAAGTCCTAACTCCAATATTTTTTGAATTTCGGAGTGAAATAAAGTTCCTTCTTCTGCATATTCACTAGATTGTTCTTTCAAATATCTAGTTATTGCAACAGAAGCAGGGCAAAGCATAGCTCTCTTTAATCCACTTGGAGAAAGTAAAGAATGCTTTTCCTTTTCTTTTTTCTCTTTTAATCTTTCTTTGTTTTTCTTGTAATACTCTTTTGCATATTCTTTTCTATTCATATATAATCTCCTTTAAAATTTAAAAATCGTCTGGTATAAGCTGTCCTATTACTCCAAATACAAATAAACAATAAAGTACCGATAAGATAGGATGTAATTTAGAAGCTATAACAAGTGGTATTATCCCTAAAAATATACCTATTAATATTACTATAACCCCCACTAAAAGAAGTCCTAAAGTATAAGCTAATATTATTTTACAAATAAATTTTAATGTGAATATTATGCTTTTCATTTTAAAGTTTCCTTTATTAAATTAATTTTATTAAACAAAATACTAACAATACGACTATCTAAACTTTCATTTGCTATTATAAAATAACTATTTACTTTTTCAGTCTGTGTAATTCTATGAACCCTTGCTTCTGCTTGCATCATATTAGCAGGAGTCCAATCTAGTTCACCAAAAATAATTGTATGCGATTTAGTTAAAGTGATACCCACTCCACTTGCTACAATATTAGCTACAATTATTTGTGGCTTGTCCACTTCCTGAAACTCTTTTATTATTTGTTGCCTTTTTGTGTTTGTTGTGCTTCCTTTAATGACGTGTATTTTATAGTCTTTATGTTTTTCTTGCAATACTTTTTCTATCATATCCACAACATCATTATGTATGCAAAATACTATTATCTTTTTAATGTTTGCTTCTATCTGCATATCCACAAAATCTACAATAGCAGGCACCTTTGCTACTCCTAGAGCTTTTCTAATGCTTGCAATATGTGTTGATTCCTCATCTATTCTTTCTTTAAGTTCTTTATACGAGTTATCACCAGTTATCATTTGCGTTGCTATATCTACATACTTAAGACTCTCTTTTGCTATCTTTTTGTTTATATCTACAAAGATTTGTTTTCTAATTACTGGTGGTAATTCAAGATTTACTTTCGATTTAGTCCTTCTTAAACTACATTGTTTTAACATAGCATTAACCATAACTCTTGCTGAATCGTCTTTAAAACCTGTATATTTATCTCCAAAATAATTGTGAATGCATTTCATTAACGATTTTCTAAACTGCCAAATGTTTTTATAATAAAAATTATCATTTCCAAAAAATACTGAAAGTTGCGTATAAAGATCGTCTATATCTCTAGTAACTGGAGTACCAGTTAGCAATATCTTTGCCGTTACATTTATATGTCTTAATAATGTAAGAATTGTCTTTGTGCGTTTACTTGTAGGCGATTTAATGTAATGGCTTTCATCAACAATTACTGCTGTTTCTTCTTTAATATCTTTTAATATATCTTTTATATGTTTTGTGTAGTATTCATATGACTCCACAAAGTGTTTCTTTTTAGAATATAATTCTAGTTCTTTCTTCCAAGTGCCACGCATAATAGCAGGGCAAACGACTAGGACAAACTTTACAGGTAGTTGATTGGTTGCTTCAATACTCTGTAAAGTCTTTCCTAGTCCTTGCTCATCTAGTAAAAACCCTCCTTTATGAGATATAAGAAACTCTACCCCTTGTTTTTGGTAATTAAAAAGCTCCATTTTCTTTACTCCATAAAAACTATTTAATCAGATCCACTTCCTAAAGTGGATCTTGTTAAGTAGTCTTTAAAAAGGTATGTCTTCTAGTTCTTCCTCTTGTAAAACTATAAAATCTATATCTTTAATTATATTTTCTAAAATATCTTTTCTTTCCTCATGTGCTAAAAAGTATTTTAGATCGTCTTTAATTGATTTTAATAAGTCTAAGTCCATAAGTTACCCCCTCTAAAATAATAATTTAATTTGTGAAATATAAAAATCTAAATCAATTATGCATTGATTTATTGTATCTTTAAGTTTATCTGTATAATCTTTACAATATAAACTATCATAAACATTTTCTAAATCTTGTTTAATATTTTTTAAATTTTTAATTATATAATCTCTATTTTTCATTTTTACCCCCTATTCACCATAAGATATGTGTTTTAAACAATAGTTATATGCATTTTTAGATTTTGTTTTCCATATTCTTGTATGCCAAACATCATCGCCCTTTTCTATGGTAAAAAACAAGTTGTTATCTAGTTCTTTAAATAGTTCACTAAGAGTTTTATTTTCTATTGAACATAAAACATCTATAAACTTTCTAAACTCCCATCTATCTAGTCTATGAACATTATTAATGTTCTCTACACATAATTTACTTTTATCTTTTCTACAAAAGTTTACATTTAAAAACATATATACCCCCTTTTAGTCCATAAAATCATATATAAAAAATAATGCATGGATATATGCTTCCTCGATAACTCTTTCTATAAGTTTATCAAGTGTAATATTGTCATACATATATTCACTTAATGGAAACTCTAATAAATTATCTATATCGTTTTCATATTTTTCATATAGTTCAAATGCACTACGATAGTCAATTTCATAGTTTTCATAGATACTTTGAAACTCTGATTTTATATCTGATTCAATATCTTGCATTTTTATTTCGAGATTTACTATATCATTACTATTATCTTTATCAGATTCTTGTGTCCATTTATCTTCTAGTTCAAAAAACTTATCTAAACTAGATTGAATAATAGGTTTTATATCCTCTTTATAGATGTAGTCTATAAAGTGATTTGTCGATGTAAAATTATTTAAGTCGTTCATTTTTTCTATTAATTTATACATAAGTCACCTCTTATTTAATAATATTTATTAATATAAATATAAATAGTTTTACGATTCTAAAACTATTTAATAATATCCATAATTAAATATGGATATTGTTAAATAGTCTATTTTTTCATACTAGAATATCCTTTAAAGTAACATTTATAACATCTTGTTTATATGTGTGTATATCCTCTTTTACAAGTTCAATAGACAAGTCTTTAAATATATCTTGACTACCATATTTTTTCACAAGTCTAGTTAAGTATCGTAAAAAGACATTTACATTATCAAACATGCAATAGAATGATTCAAAATATAGACAAGTTCTAATATAATATCCATTATTAATATAAGTTTTTAATAATTTTCTTTTAGCCATGTTGCACCACCTTTATAAATATAATTTATTTTCACGCATAAACTTGTATATATCACCTATTTGTATTGTGGATACATAATTTGCACCTAAACCATATTTGATTTTATTTAAGTCATTATCATGATATTTGAATATATCAATATTAAAAATAGAGCCGTCTTGTAGTTCACCACGATAACAAGTTCTATTTTTACATTTATATATTTTGCTTGTTTCTTTATGATGTAATTTGATTTTTTTAGTTTTAATAAGATTATCGATGATAGAATCAAGTCTATTATTGATATTTTTATTAACTATTACATAAGATTTGATATTTTCACTATTATGATGTTTTAAAAGATTCACTACAAAATATTTATTGTTAGAATCATACCACCATATTAAAGAAACATTATTAAAAAATAATCTTGTTTCTTTATAATTAATACCATTATACATAGTAAAATTTAAAGGTTTTACTATATGATTTTTTAGCCGTTTACCTTCTAAAACCATGTTGGATATAGTATTATCTAGTAAACATTCACGATAATAATATTTATTCAATCTTTTCATAGTTTATCCTTTATCTAATAATATATATTAAACTTAAATAGTTTCACTATTTTAAAACTATTTAAAAAGATACACAAGACTATTTTTGTGTATCTTGTTAAGTAGTTTTATTTATTTTGTGATTTTATCATATCACAAATATTTGTAGTTACTAGTCTTAATGCGTCTTTATTTATTCTTATAAAATTATTTGTCATAGTTTATCCTTTTATAATATTTTAATAATAATAAGTTATGTTTTAGTGTTTTTTCTTGTTTCTTTTCTTTATAGATTCTTATTAAATAATCTATAAGTAAAAGAAACAAGCACCATAAAAACATTACACCTAGAAAAGTAAAACCTAATATTTGACTATTTGTCATAATTTATCCTTTTATTAATATAATTGATTTTCAAATATACTAGAAATATCCCAACAAGCTATTTCAAAACTTGAATAAGTCATGTATTCAAGCATGTTTAAAGATTCATTTTTATTATTAAAATCAAAATATTCACAATTTTCTAAGATTTCCATAATATCTTTACTATGTTTGAAAAAATAATCTTGTATGTCGTTATGATAAACAAGCCATGAGCCATCAAGCGTCTTGCATAAGTCGTTTTGTAAATAGTTTACAATATCATTTAATAAGTCGTTTTTTTCAAAAGATTCAAAATTATCGCCATTAAGAAAATCTAAACAATAATTTAAAACATCTTTCTTTACATCGTTTGTTTCATCGTCAATAAGTTCTTTTATATAGTCTTTTGTTTCTTGTAATTGATTCATCTTGTATCCTTTTATATAATAATATTTATTAATAGCAAAAAGAAAAAATATTTTTTCTTTTATCTTTTATCTTTTATTTTGTTATCGTTCTTTTTGATTCAATAGTCAAGAATAATTTTCAAATATTTTTCAATTATTAATTAAATAGTTTATTTTATTAGAATATTTTTTTAGAGTGAATGTTCTAATACAAGTAAAAAGTCTTATTGTGGATAAGTATTTTAAGTATTCAAAAATATTAAAAAAAGTGATAAAATATGTGCAAAAGTTCACTATTAATATTTTACTACATATTTATATTTTACTTTTTTAAAAAATAAATTATTTATACATTAATTTATTTTTTAATTTTATAAAATTTTATTTTGATTTTACTTTTTAATAGTAAACTTTTGCATATATTTTATCACTAATTTTAATGTTTTTAAAA
>Ga0265298_10000486_pt1 | contig 59016 bp, 45 predicted proteins | sample AusTroGonzalo_MG_3_FD_193486 | JGI IMG/M metagenome (GOLD analysis project Ga0265298, IMG submission 193486) | Bovine rumen microbial communities from tropical cattle in Woodstock, Queensland, Australia - Gonzalo_01 | ecosystem: Host-associated > Mammals > Digestive system > Stomach > Rumen ... | reverse complement strand
GGCGGCAACGGTTTTGAGTTTTTGGGCAGTCAGCCCACAGGCCTGCCGGAGCAGGGAGAGGATCCTTGCTATGTGGCTACAAATGGCCATCTGCTGGCCGTGGCCAATTACAGCGGCGGCACCCTGGCGCTTTATAATTTGAAGGGAGACGGAAGCATCGGCCCGCTGGATTCGCTTGTCGTGTCCGGCATCGGCGGACCCGATTTGAGCCGACAGGAAACGCCGCATGTGCATTGTGCTACGTTCACTCCCGATGGGAAGCATCTGTTTTTCAGTGAGTTCAGTGCCGATGCCATCGGATCGCTGGACATTGCCGGCCGCATTTCCAACTATAGAATTGCCGCCACGCTTCCGGCCGATTTCGGCCCCCGGCACCTGTTATTCGACGCTTCCGGCAAGCACTTTTATGTGATTGGTGAACTCTCCGGCGACATTGCCGTTTTCGATTACGACAGCGGCCGCCTTTCCTTGAAACAAGTGATAAAGGCCGATAAGGTGGATGCCCGCGGTGCGGCCGACATCCATCTGAGCCCGGACGGAAAATTCCTCTACGCCAGCCTGCGCCTTCAGAACGACGGCATTGCCATTTTCAGCGTGGCCCAGAACGGAACACTGGCAGAAGTGGGGTATCAGCACACCGGCCCTCATCCCCGCAACTTTGCCATTACCAAAGACCTGGCCATCGTGGCATGCCGGGACAGCGACGAGATTGAAATCTACCACCGTGATGCCGCTACAGGTCTTTTGAAAGACTCCGGCCGCCGCATCCGCCTCCCCAAACCCGTTTTCGTTTCCCTTCAACAGTAACGACTTATTTCATCCAGCGGTCCAGCCAACCGAAGTAGCTGCGGTGCCAGTACAAAGCATTCTGGGGTTTCAGGATCCAGTGGTTCTCGCCGGGGAACACAATGAGTTTGGACGGAACACCCATCATCTGGGCGGCGTTGAAGGCGGCCATGCCTTCGTCGTAAGGGACACGGAAATCCGAGCCACCGTGTATGCAAAGAATGGGCGTGTGCCAGTTCTGCACCAGTTTGTGCGGGGAATTGGCATAATGCCTTACGGCCGCGGCCTTGTTGCTCCAGGGAGAGCCGGCCTGCAGCAGGCCGCCAAAGGTTACGCCGTCGCCGGCGGGACCCACCTGATCCGGAGCATAGGCATATTCCATGGGGATACCACCGTTGTCCCAGTTGGGGAACCACATCTCTTCGGTGGTCATATACATATGCTCCTCGTTGAAAATACCCGCATGGGCAATGAAGCAGTCGTACATATCTCCATGAATACCAGCCAGATAATAAACACTATAGCCACCGTAGGAAGCGCCGCAGGCCGCCACCCCGCTGATATAAGGCTCGGCCTTGATCATCTTAGCCGCAGAAAGATAGTCCTGCATGTTCAGGCCGATATAGTCACCCGAAATCTCTTCGCACCAAGGCTGGCCGAAAGCGGTGGTTCCGCGCCGGTTCGGGAGCACCACTACATAGCCCTGATGGGCCATCAACATATAATTCCAGCGGTAGCTCCAGCCTTGGGAAAGCGTGCCCTGGGGGCCTCCCAGGCAGATTTCAATGGCGGGATACTCCTTGGTAGGGTCGAACTGCGGCGGGAACAAAACCCAGGTGAGCATCTCTTCCCCGTCCACCGTCTTAACGTAACGGGCCTCGGTCTCGTGCTTATCCAACTGAGAAAGGATGTGTTCGTTCTCGAAAGTAATCTGCCGCACGGCATTGTCATTCACGGCCGCCAGCTCCGTGGGGAAATCCATTGAGGCATAAGTGGTAAGGAGCGTTCCGTCCTGCAGCACGCCGAAAGGAGAGCCGAAGTCAAACCAGAGATTATCGGCCGTGAGGCGGAAAATAGCCGGTTCATCGGCCTCCACCACTACGTTGAAAATGCCCTCCAGACCCTCCGCCAATGCGGAGAAATAGATGGACTTGCTGTCGGAAGCCCATACGGGACCGTCGGCATTATACTTGAAATCGGCGGTTAATTCTCGGATACCGGATACGACAGAGCCTGCCACATCGGCCACCATCAGGCGCACCTTGTCGGCCTCGTAGCCGTCCCTTTCCATGGAAAGCCAGGCCAGGCGGCTGCCGTCCGGACTCCAGACGGGATGGGTGTCGTAACCACCCTCGAAGGTCACCTGCACGGTTTCTCCGGTGGAAGGGCAATAGATAAAGATGCAGGTGTTGGTGGAGAAGGCGAACTGCTTGCCTGTCAAAGGCTTGCAGGCGTATGCGATGTACTTTCCGTCCGGGCTCCAGCAAAGGTCGGCCACATCCGAGAAGGGGCCGTTCGGCAACTCGAAGAGCACATCGGCCCCGCCCAGAATGTCCTTCCCTTCCTTGATGACACCCTGGCCGAAGGAAGCCACATAACTGTGGCAGATGTCCGTGCGCCAGTGGTCCCAGTGGCGGTACATCAGGTCCTCGGTAGCATAGGCTTCGGCCTTGTCCAGCAGCGGATCCGTATCGGAGGGCACCTCCACGGCACTGTGCACGGTAGAGACGTAGATTAACTGCGAAGCGTCCGGGGAAAGCAGGTAGTCGTCAATACCCTTGGCAACGTCCGTGAACTGCTCCCTCTTGCCCAGCCGGCCATCTTTATAGGCAGCCTTGTACAACTGCCCGCCCTGCAGGAAGAAAATGGACTTTCCGTCCGGGGCCCATTTGGCCGATGAGATACTCTTCCCGTCCATGCTAAGCTGCGTAGGGGCACCGCCTTCCACAGGTACGGTGAACAGATTTCGCACGCTGCGGTTCTCCGCTATGTCCGTGTAACTCACGCCATAAAGGATGGTTTTCCCGTCCGGGGAAAGCTGCGGGTCCGTAAGGCGTCCAAGGGAGAGGAGCACTTCCGGGGTCATGTGGCCGTCCTGAATCTGGATGTTGGACGGGCCGATGTAACCTTGCTGAGGCTTCATTTCATTCTGATTGCAGGCTGCGGCGAGCGCACAGGCGGCCACGGCCAGGGTAAAAGATTTAAGTTTCATATAGAGCTAAAGTTTGTTTCAGTTCTGTCTCCACGCTTTCCCGAAGGCTGGCAGGTTCCAGCACTTCTAGCCGGTTTCCGTGCCGGAGTAGTTCCATGATGAAATCCGGGTTGGGAATGACCCTGAGGGCAAAAATGCAATGGTCCTTTTCGCGTGAAACCAGATGCTGGGAGGGATGCAGCGGAAGGTCCTGCAGATAAGCAGCTTCCCTTAAAGTGGTGCGCAGCTTCACCAGCACGGGTGGATCTCCTTCCGGCAGATAGATGCCGTAACTGGACTCAAATTCATCGTCCACACGGAAGCCGGCGGGCATCTTGAAAACATTCCCGGTCCGTTCCAGGCCGATAATCCGGTCCAGGGCAAAGACACGAAGCGCCTTCCGTTCCAGGCTGTAAGCCACCACGTACCAGCGCTTTTCAAATTCCTTAAGAGCATACGGCCGGATAACACGCACATCCTCCCCTTCGCTCAGATACTTGCGGTACCTGATGCGAAGTTCGGCGTTGTCCAACAGCGCCTGCATCAAGGAAATGAGCCAGGCTTCTCCGGAAGGGATATCCTCTACCGACACCCGGCCGCTGAGGCGCTCCTTTCCCAAAGTAAGAAGACTATTGACAGTGAAAGTATTTATCAGATAATCAACCGCTTCCCGCTTGTCCACGGCACTTTCGGCCCGGTCTATACGATACCTGTTCGTAGATCGGTCGCAGGTGATGGATATGCCAAAAACTTCTTCCACGGCCGCCCGGTGGTTCAGAAAACTGCGGCGCGGGTAATCTGCCCCGTAACGGTCTTCCCACTTACGGGCCACTTCTCCCAGCGTAAGTCCCCTGTCCCCGGCCTCCACGAAGGTCTGGACCAGAAAGATGTATTTTCCCACGAGTTCAGGTACCATATTCTACAAAGATAAGGATTTTTTAATTATTTTTGTAAGTGATTAAAATCTGAACCCATGTCCAAAGACAACCGCCTTTCCCTGCTGGCCGGCATCCTTATCGGCCTGGGTGCGTACGGATTCCTGGCGCTTGGGGGGATTCCCGGCGCCGTTATTTTTGCTTTTGGCCTGGTGGGCGTGGTCCTTTCGGGGTCCCTCCTTTACACCGGAAAAGCCGGCGTGATGACAGACATCGGCGCCCTCATCAAAATCTGGCTTTTCAACATCCTCGCCTGTGCGGTCATCGGCCTTGTGGTGGTGGCCCTGGGCGGAGAACCCATGGAAAGGGCACAGTCGGTGGTGGACGGAAGGCTGGCCCAGGGCCCCTGGAGAAGCTTTTTAAGAGCTGTGGGTTGCGGACTTATCATAGACCTTTCCGTGTGGCTGTACCGCAAATCCGGGAGCCTGGTTCCCATCCTCTTCGGCGTGCCGCTCTTTATCGTCTGCGGTTTTTACCATTCCATTGCCGATGTGGTCTATCTGGTAGGTGCCTGGAAATGGAGCCCGGGACTGCTGTGGTACTATCCCGTTATCGTTGTTGGCAATTATGTGGGCTGCAATGTGAGACGGGTGGTGATTCCGGAGAAAATGTTGCAGTAGATTCTTCACTTCGTCCAGAATGACAGAGAGAAAAGTCCAGAATGACAAGGAGAAAAGAAAATAATTTATTATCTTTGCAAGGTTAGTAGTGTATTAATTTCGGACTTTATGGACAAATTTACCCAAAACTATGTGGAGGGATTCATGGGCGACGTAATTGCCAAGAATCCCGGCGAAAGTGAATTCCACCAGGCCGTGCGCGAGGTGGTGGAAAGCGTAGCCCCTTACATCACCAGTTATCCTCACCTGATGGACCAGAAAATCCTGGAACGGATTGTGGAGCCCGAAAGGGTTATCATGTTCCGCGTGCCCTGGATGGATGACAGGGGTGAGATTCACATCAACCGCGGATACCGCGTGCAGTGCAACAGTGCCATCGGCCCGTATAAGGGCGGCATCCGTTTCCACGCCAGCGTAAATCTTTCCATCATGAAATTTCTGGCCTTCGAGCAAACCTTCAAGAACGCCCTTACAACGCTGCCGATGGGCGGCGCCAAGGGCGGTGCGGATTTCTATCCGCGCGGCCATTCGGACAACGAAGTGATGCGTTTCTGCCAGAGTTTCATGACTGAGCTCTGCCGCCACATCGGCCCCAACACGGACGTCCCGGCCGGCGATATCGGTGTGGGAGGCCGCGAAATCGGCTATCTCTTCGGCCAGTACAAGCGCCTGCGGGATGAATTCTCCGGCACCCTTACGGGTAAGGGCCTTGCCTGGGGCGGGTCGCTGCTGCGTCCGGAGGCCACCGGTTACGGCCTGTGTTATTTTGCCGAACAGATGCTGGCCACCCGCGGGGAAAGCTTTGAAGGTAAGACCGTTATCATTTCCGGCGCGGGCAACGTGGCCCAGTATGCCGCCCAGAAGGCCATGCGCCTGGGTGCCAAGGTGGTCACCCTGTCCGATTCCGACGGTTTCATCCATGACCCGGCGGGCCTGGACGAGGAAAAGATGGCCTATGTGTTCGAACTCAAGAACATCCGCCGCGGTCGTATCAAGGAATACGCCGCCAAGTTCCCCGGTGTCACCTACTATCCCGGCGAACGCCCCTGGAAGATTCCCTGCGACATAGCCCTCCCCTGCGCCACGCAGAACGAGATAGAGAAGGCCGATGCCGAAAACCTGGTGATGGGCGGCTGCTTCTGCGTAGCGGAAGGCGCCAACATGCCCACCACCCCGGAAGCCATCCGGATTATCCAGGAGGCCGGTCTGCTGTATTCCCCGGGTAAGGCTTCCAACGCCGGTGGTGTGGCCACCAGCGGCCTGGAAATGAGCCAGAATTCCATGCGCCAGAGCTGGACAGCCGACGAGGTGGACCAGTACCTTCGTCGCATCATGCAGGACATACATGCCGCGTGCGTGAAATACGGCACCCGGGAAGACGGAACCGTCAATTATGTAAAGGGAGCCAACATCGCCGGTTTCATCAAGGTAGCCGGTGCCATGGCCGACCAAGGACTAGTATAATATATGACCGATTCTACATCGCTGATGGCCAGAAGAATCCGCCGGATCCTGCTGGTTTGCAACAACTACGACAACTTCTCCCTGGAAGAGGACGGACGCCTGGACGCCCGCATCGCCCGGGAATACGCGGAACTGAACCTTAGCAACCCGCCGATGTTTGAGCGCGTAGCCACCACCCGGGAGGCCCTGGACCTGGCCGACAAAGGGCAGCGCTGGGATCTGGTCATCACGATGTACAATGTGGGAGAGGTGGATGTCTTCACCTTTTCCCACAAAATGAAGGAATACGGGGCCGATGTCCCGGTGGTCCTCCTTACCTCTTTCTCCAAGGAAGTGTATCGGCAGATGGAGGAACACGACCGCTCGGCCATTGACTACATCTTCTGCTGGAACGGCAGTACGGACCTTATCATTGCCATCATCAAACTGCTGGAAGACAGCATGAACGCCCCGGACGACATCCTGCAGGGCGGTGTGCAGTGCATTCTGCTGGTGGAGGATTCGGTGCGCTACTATTCCACCTACCTGCCCCTGCTGTATAAAATGGTGCTCCAGCAGAACAGTGCCGCCATCCGGGACGCCTTGAACGAGGAACAGCAGATTTTCCGCAAGCGGGCCAGGCCGAAGATTCTCATGGCCACCAACTATGAGGATGCCCTGAACCTGTACAATACTTATAAAGAGAACCTTCTGGGTGTCATTTCCGATATTGGCTTTGTGCTGCACCGGGGCGACAAGGCCTCGGAGGAGAAGCTGGATGCGGGTGTGGACCTTTGCCAGTTCATCCGCAAGGACGCTCCCCGTATGCCCATCCTCATGCAGAGTTCCCAGGAAAGCATGCGTTCCGTGGCCGAGAGCCTTCGCGCAGGCTTCCTGATGAAGCGGTCCAAAACGCTCACGCACGAACTCACCGAGTATATCGGCCGGGAATTCGGCTTTGGTGACTTTGTGGCCATTGACGAGCGGGGACGGGAAATTGCCCGTGCCCGGGACCTGCAGGGCGTGGAAGGCGTGCTGGAAACCCTGCCGGAAAAGGTTCTTAACAAGCTTCGCAGCAAAAACTACATCTCCCGCTGGCTGCTGGCCCGGGGTATTTTCGAGGAAGGGAACGCCATCAAGAGCAGCATGCTGCCCACGGCGGCGGAATTCCGTGCCATGGCCATCCCGCTCATCCACCAATACCGCGTCAAGCAGAGCCTGGGCGTGGTGGCCCGCTTCGACCCTGCCACCTTCAACGACACCATCTGGTTCTCCCGCTTCGGCGAAGGTTCGCTGGGCGGAAAAGCCCGTGGCCTGGCCTTCCTGAACCACATCCTGTACAAGCACAACTTATACAATAAGTGGGAGGACGTGCGGGTGATGGTGCCACGGACCCTGGTAATAGCCACGGAATACTTTGACCGCTTCATCCTGGAGAACGGCCTGCAATACGTGATTAATTCGGATATTTCGGATGCCGAGATTCTGTCCGAATTCGTATCTTCCAACCTGCCCACAGACCTGATTGAGGCCTTGAGGGCCTTCATCCGGGTGGTACGCACTCCCCTTGCAGTCCGTTCTTCCTCCAAGCTGGAAGATTCTTATTATCAGCCGTTTGCAGGGGTCTATTCCACCTACATGATTCCGGCTGTGGAGAACGAGGACCAACAGTTGCGTCTCCTGGCCAAGGCCATCAAGAGCGTCTATGCTTCGGTCTATTTTGCCGCTTCCAAGGGCTATATCACCGCCACGGCCAACGTGATTTCGGAAGAGAAGATGGCCATCGTCCTGCAGGAGATTTGCGGAACGGAGGACAGCGGCTTCTTCTTCCCCACCCTTTCCGGTGTGGCCCGGAGCGTGAATTTCTATCCCATCGGCTATGAAAAGGCCGATGAAGGCATCGCCAAGGTGGCTTTCGGCCTGGGCAAGGCGGTAGTGGACGGTGAGCAGGTGCTGCGCTTTTCCCCTGCTTATCCCAAGCATGTGCTCCAGACTTCCACGCCGGACCTGGCTATGCGGGAAACCCAGCAGGTGATGTATGCGCTGAACCTGCAGCCGGAGAAATTCAAGACCTCCGTGGACGACGCCGTGAACCTGGAGCGGATTCCGGTTTCGGACTGCTCTAAGTTCCAGAGTTTCTCCCGCGTGGTTTCCACCTACGACTTCGAGAATATGCGCATAGTGGATTCGCCTTTCCCCCGCGGACCCAAGATCGTAACCTTCGCCCATGTGCTGCGCTACGGAACCTTCCCGCTGGCGCCCATCGTCCAGCATCTTTTGGATATCTGCACCGCGGAAATGAACTGCAGCGTGGAGATAGAATTTGCAGCAGAACTTTCTACGGGGCTATTTAACGCCCTGCAAATCAGGCCAATATCTTCCGACAGCCTGCAGGCCGAAGTGGATTGGCGGGACATTGACTGCTCGGATGCTCTGGTGCGTTCTGAAAGTGCCTTGGGCACCGGCTGGATTCCGGATATCCATGACGTGGTTTACCTGAAGGCATCGGCCTTTGACAAGATGAAGACCGTGGAAATGGCCGCCGAACTGCGCGCTTTGAACGCTCAACTGCGGGCCGAAAGACGGCAATATGTCTTGATTGGCTATGGCCGATGGGGCTCCAGCATCCCCACCCTGGGCGTACCGGTGGCCTGGAGCGACATCTCCGAGACCAAAGCCCTGATTGAATGCTGCCTGCCGGATTTCCGGGTGGACCCCAGCCAAGGCACGCACTTCTTCCAGAACCTCACCTCTTTCAACGCCGGCTATGTGAACGTGGACCCGTACTCCCGCCCAGGCGATTTCTTCGACCTCAGTCCCCTGGACGCCCTCCCGGCGGTTTTCGAGACCGCCTTCCTCCGCCACGTCCGCGTTTCCGAGCCGCTTACGGTCTGCGTAGATGGCCGCGCCGGGAGAGCCGTGGTGAAGCTGTAACCCAGAGCTCGAAGAATTTCCCTTAGCACACGTCCAGGCCCGTATTTCGCCATTTCCGGTCCTGAAGCCGTGCTATAGCCCATATCCAAGACTGAATTTCGGGGTTCTTGGTCCTGAAGCCGTACTACCACAGAGTTCATCCACGAATCGACCCATTTCCGTGGACGAAGGGCCGATTTTGCAGGGTTCATCCACCGGAAAGCCCATTTCCGTGGACGAAGGTCGAATTACCGGGAACCGAAGTACAGCAGCACCATGCTGATAAGCAGCAGAACCAGGTCCAGGGCCTTGGATTTGAGGTTTTTCTCCTTGAGCAGAAGGGCGCCGATGGCGAAACTCACCAAGACGCTGCCGCGGCGGATCATGGACACCACGGCGATGAGGGCATCGGGCTGCGAGAGGGCCTGCATGTAAAGGAAATCGGCCCCGCAGAGGAAGATGCTGATAAAAGGTATGGCCCAGTTCCAGTGGAAGGGCGTGGTTTTATGCCGATTAGGCCACCACAGAAAGGCCGTCACGACTAGCATCATAAGCGCCTGGTAGAAAGAGTACCAGCTGAGTACCTGCATCCGGTTAAGCGCCAAATAATCAGGCGACATCAGGTACTTGTCGTAGAGGCCGCTGAGTGCTCCCAGCAGCACGGCCAGAATCAGGCACAGGATCCATTTGTTACCCCGTTCGTAGCCTTCCCGGGCTCCGCTCAGGCGCATCAGGAAGTAAGCTGCGATGGCCAGTGCGACACCAGCCCATTGAAGGAGGTTCAGCCGCTCTCCGAAAAGGAAAATGGCTCCTACCAGCACCAGTACGGGACGGGTAGCATTTACCGGGCCGACAATGGTGAGCGGAAGATGCTTCATGGCGGCGTAACCTGCTATCCATGAGGATAATACCAGGACGCTTTTGGCCACGATGTACTTTTGCACCGCCCAGCTTCCGAAGCCGGTCTGGAGCAGCCAGGGGGAGAACATGGCGGCACAGAGGATGGTATTCAGCAGCAGTACGGGAATAACGGCATTGTCCTTCAGAGAAACCTTTTTGAAGGAATCATATCCGCCCAGCAAGGCGGCCGATCCGAATGCCAGAAGCCACCACATACGCTAAAAATCGGCTATGCGGGAAACGGGAGCCACGTCCAGGGGTGTGCGAGCGCCAGCCTTGTACTGGAACCAGCCGGCGATGGCAATCATGGCGGCGTTGTCGGTAGTGAATTTCCGCTCCGGCAGATAGGTGTTCCAATGACGTTTAATACCTTCTGCCTCAATTCTTTCCCTTAATCCGCTGTTGGCACTCACACCGCCGCCGATGGTGATTTCCCGGATGCGGGTTTCCTTGGAAGCCCGGATGAGCTTTTGCAGGAGGATATCTATGAGCGTCTTCTGGAAACTGGCGCAGATATCCTCCTTGTTATTCTCCAGAAAACCCGGATCCACGGCCAACTGATCCCGCACAAAGTACAGCAGTGAGGTCTTTACGCCGCTGAAACTGTAGTCCAGTCCGGGGATATTGGGCTTGGCAAAGTGGAAACGCTCCGGATCACCCTTTTGGGCCAGGGCATCTATGATCGGCCCGCCGGGATAGCCCAGCCCCATCATCTTGGAGCATTTGTCAAAGGCTTCGCCCACGGCGTCGTCTATGGTCTGCCCCAGGATTTCATAATCCACGGGACTTTTTACCTTAACTATCTGCGAGTTGCCGCCGGAAACCAGAAGGCAGAGATATGGGAAGGACGGCTCCCGCACCGGAACGTCTTTCTGGCGGATGAAATTGGCGAGGATGTGACCCTGGAGGTGGTTCACCATTATCAGGGGAATGTCCAGCGAGAGGGAAAGTGCCTTGGCGAAGGACGTACCCACCAGCAGCGAACCCAGCAGGCCCGGACCGCGGGTGAAGGCAATGGCAGTGAGATCCTTGGCTTCCACATCGGCCTTCCGCAGCGCCTCCGACACCACCGGAACGATGTTCTGCTCATGCGCACGCGAGGCTAGCTCCGGCACCACGCCGCCGAAGTCCTTGTGCACTTGCTGCGAGGCAATTACGTTGGAAAGCAGCACGCCGTCGCGGATAACGGCCGCCGAAGTGTCGTCGCAGGAAGATTCTATTCCCAGGATAATGTCTGCCATAGCGGGTGCAAATTTAACACTTTTCCGCGCAATTGATACCATCCAGGGCCGATGAAACGATGCCACCGGCATATCCGGCTCCTTCACCGCAGGGGTACAGGCCCGGAACGTCCACGTGTTCAAGGGTTTCCGGATCGCGGGGTAGTCTTATCGGCGAGGAAGTGCGGGATTCCACGCCCAGCAGCAGGGCATCGTTGGTATAATAGCCGTGCATCTGGCGGTCCACTTGCGGGAAAGCGCGCCTCAAACGCATGGCAACGTGCTCCGGCAGCAGTTCATGTAGCGGTGCAGATAGGGCGCCCGGATGATAGGAAGTCTTGGGCAGGTCTTTGGACTCGATGCCCCGGCAGAAATCCTTCATCCGCTGGGCCGGAGCCGTGAGCGGATGCTTCCCGCCGTGCTCCTGCACGTAGCGGAACATGCTCCTTTCCACGTCCCGCTGGAAATCCATCAGTGCGAAAGGGCCCTCATAGACCGATGGCTGGTCGCCGGGTTCAATCTGCACCACAACGCCGGCATTGGCCCATTTGGAATTGCGGGCTGAGTTGGACATGCCATTCAGGACCACAGTGCCGTCTTCCGTAGAGGAAGGCACCAGGATACCGCCCGGGCACATGCAGAAGGAGAACACGCCGCGGTCCTCCACCTGCTGGACGAAGGAGTATTCGGCCGTGGGCATATATGGTTGATACTTACCGTGATAACGGATTTGATTGATGAGCCACTGCGGATGCTCCACCCGTACGCCCAAGGCAAAACCCTTGGGCTCCAGTGTCCAGCCTTTGCGCTGGAAGAGTTCGTAGATATCCCGGGCCGAATGACCGGTGGCCAGGATTACCTTATCGGCCTTATAAATGCTTGATGAGCAGTGTACTTCAAAGCCATCGGCCTGTTTTAGGATGTCCGTGACCCGGCTGTCGAAATGATACTCCCCACCATGGTCCAGGATGCACTGACGGATGTTTTTTACTATTTCCGGGAGGCGGTCTGTGCCGATATGCGGATGCGCATCTATCAGGATGTCCGGATGGGCTCCGAAGGTTACCAGCTGGTGCAATACTTCCCGGATGTCTCCCCGCTTGGAGGAACGCGTGAACAGTTTTCCATCGCTGAAGGCCCCGGCACCGCCTTCTCCGTAGCAGTAATTGGAATCCGGGTCTATGACTCCTTGCGTGGAAAGTTTAGCCATGTCCACCTTCCGCCGCTCCACATCCTTTCCCCGCTCCAACACTATGGGTTTCAGGCCCTTTTGCAGGAGTTTAAGGGCGGCGAACATCCCGGCGGGACCGGCGCCAATCACAATCACGGGCGTGGCCTGGTGCACGTCTTGACAGGGAGCCACTTGGTAAGGCTCATACACTTCTCCTTCCCGGTACGCCTGCACCCGGTAACGGTATAAGATTTCCTGCCGGGCGTCCACGCTCCGGCGCACTATCACCGTCCGGCCCACCTTATCGGCCTTTACGCCCAAGGCTTTGGCGGCTGCCTCTTTCAGTTCCGCTTCGGTTAATTCCTTGCCAATTTTTTTTGCTATTTCGAACTCTTTCATGCCTTTTTGTTTCCGCTCCTGCAAAGGTACACAAAACTTGGAAAACAATCGGCCTGCTTGTCCACGGAAATAGGTTTTCCGGTGGACGAGCCCTGCAAAATCGGCCCTTCGTCCACGAAAACAACCCAATCCGTGGATGGGCAGAGTCAATCAAACTCTTCGGAGGCGGATTTTTACAAAAATATTTCTTATTTTTGTAGGATAATGAACAAGGGACTGAAAATAAGTTTCAAAGTATTGGGCTGGATACTGGTGTCAGTGTTCCTGCTGATGCTGGCCGCCATGGTGGCGGGTCAGTCTCCAAGAATTCAGTCCTGGATAGGTCAGCAGGTCGTCAAGAAGCTGCAGAACAGCATGGATGCCGATATCAGCTTCTCGGAAGTAAGCTTTAAACCCTTTGAAGCCATCATTCTGAAAGACGTCCTGGTAACGGATCCCGCAGCCGTGGACCACCGGGCCGACACAGTGGCCCGGCTTCAGCACCTGTCGGCCAAATTCTCCATCCGGGGACTATTTTACAAGGAGGGCGTCCATGTCAGCCGGGTGACGGCACAAGGTATTAGCTTCAATCTGGTTATCGAGCCCACGGATACGCTGGGAAACAGTACCACCAACATCCAGCGCATTTTCCGCATCCAGGATAATCCGGATGAAGAAATGAAGGATTTGGGCAATCTGTTCGACGCCAATAAGGTAGAATTTGAAGATCTGCGTTTCCGCCTCCTGAACCCGGCAGCGGAAGCGGAAGGCTTAACCTTTGAAGAAGGGACCATAGACTGGAACAACCTGGATGCATGGGTGAGCACGCTCAAAGTGCGCGACATCCGTTATTCCCACAATATTATCACCGCCACGGTAGAGAACCTCCGGATGGGAGAGGATGCCACTGGTTTCACCGTGGAAAAGGCTTCCGGCAAGGTGCAGGTAGGAAACGCCCAAGTCCTCATTTCAGACCTGGAACTGCTGGAAAAAGACTCTCACATCCGGGTCGCATATCTGCAGTTGGACGGGCCCATTGACGATTACGGCGATTTCATCAACAAAATCCGGATTGACGCCCGGATAGAACCAGGATCCCTGCTTTCCATGGAAACCGTGAGTCACTTCGGCCCACTTCCGGAAGGAACCAGCTTCCGGGGTTATCTGCAGGGCGGTCTTTCCGGCACCGTAAGCGATTTCAACCTACAGGACATAGTGGTACAGGATCCGGATGCCGATATCAATATCCAGGTCCGGGGCGGCATGAAAGGCCTTCCGGAGATTATGGACTGCACCTTGGACTTCCGGATAGACGGACTGGATTTTGACATGCCGGGCATAGCCTCTTTCGTTAACTCCTGGGCGCCGGACACCCACCTGGACCTCTCCGGCCTTGCCAAGGGGCAGCGTTTTGCCTTCAACGGAACGGTACGGGGTCCCATCAACAGCCTGGACATCAAAGGAACGGCGGGGACCGGGAACGGTGAAGCGCAGGTGGATGTGGTGCTGCTAAACGCTGTAGATGACAAGCGGGATATCGGCCTGAACGGGCGGCTGAAAACCCGGGATCTGGATCTGGGACGAATCCTGGCAATAGAAGCACTGGGCCCTGTGAGCCTGGAATCCCGCCTAAAGGCCACCCTGGCCAGCAGCGGTCCGCAACTGCAGATAGATACACTGCAGATTTCCCGCCTCCACGCCCTGGATTATACCTACAGCGGCATCTCCGGTTCCGGCTACTACAAGGACGGAAGCTTCGACGGACGCATTGTCGCCTCGGATCCCAACTTGAATTTCCTCTTTCAGGGTACCGGCAGCAAACAGTCCAAATACAATTTCCTGCTGAGCCTGGGGTATGCCGATCTTCAGGCGCTGAAGCTTGATACGCGCGGGGGAACCTCCAGAGTGAGTCTCCAGGCCGATTCCAATCTTTCCCTGGCGGAAGACAATGCCATGGACGGGGACCTGCTGATCCAAGGTCTCAGCCTGGAGAATGACGCCGGCATTCACGAAATCGGCGATATCACGCTTAGTGCCCTTTCCCGCAATAACAATCATCGAATGGACCTGAAGTCCGGTTTCCTGGATGGCAGTTTCTCCGGCGGAGCATCCATCCTGGACTTCGTGAACGACCTCAAGAGCCTGATCCTGGACAAAGAGCTTCCTTCCCTGGCGGAAACCCCTACTGCCCATCCCTGGGACGGAACAGACTATGAGTTGAACCTCACGGTGCGGGATACCCGGGACTTGCTGGACTTCGTCTTTCCGGGCCTTTATATAGAAAACAATACCCGCTTACGGGTCTCCCTGGAAAAAGACGGCACGCTGAACGGGCGGCTCACTTCCGGCCGCCTGGCCTACCTGGACAAATTCCTGCGGGATGTCAACTTCTCGCTGGACAATGCCGGACAGGCCATTCAGGCCGATTTGGTGAGTCCTTCCCTGTATCTGTCGGGCATCGAACTAAAGGGAAACCGGCTCCTGCTCTTTGCCAACGATGACCATCTGGGCCTCTCCTACTCCTTCGATAACGAAACCGAGGCGGAAACACGGGCCGAACTGATCCTGGGGGCCGACCTGTCCCGGGAAGACGGGAAACTGGTGGTGGATGCACAGGCCCTTCCTTCCAACATTTACTACGAGGGCGAAGGATGGGGCATCTCCTCGGACCAGATCCTGTTCAAGAACGGAGAATGGACGGTTTCCCGCCTGTTCGCCAGCCACGAAGACGAAGCCTTGCTGGTGGACGGGGGGTTCTCTCCGGACAGGCCCGACACCCTTACGGTGCGGATGGAGAAATTCAACCTGGCCCTCTTGAACACGCTCTCGGGCGGTGTTCCCCAGATCCAGGGCCGGGCCACCGGAAATGCGCTGGTTATCTCCCCTTCCAGCCCGGCTGTAGGTCTCATTGCCGGCATCACCTGCGACTCCACCCTGGTTTACGGGAAACGTCTGGGACAGTTGAATATAGAGAGTGTCTGGAACGAGGAACACAACCGCTTCGATATCACAGTAGGCAACAATCTTGACGGGAAAAAGACCATCGGCCTGGATGGATTCCTGAAGCCTTCCACCGCAGAAATCGACGCCCTGGCCAGTCTGGACGGACTGAACCTGGAATACGTATCCCCTATACTGGAAGCGGCTTTCTCCGATTTCCGGGGCAATCTGAGCGGCAAGGTCCGGGCCATGGGGAAATTCAATGACTTGCACCTGTCCAGCGAGGATCTGGAACTTAACGACGGTTTCATTACCTTGGACTATTCCCAGGTGCCTTATCACGTTTCCGGCAGCCTGAATCTGGATGACAAGGGACTGCATTTCACGGACGTCCAGTTGAAGGACAACTATGAAGGTATCGGTACCATCCGCGGAAGCGTGCTGCTTGACGGGTTCTCAAACATCGGCCTTGATGTGCATGTACGCCTGAACCGGATGAAGGTTCTGGAGCTCCAACGCGGCATGAACGACCTCCTGTACGGAGACATTTCCGCCACTGGCACGGCCGATGTTACCGGCTGGCTGCCCAACTTGAACCTGGACTTGAACGCCTCCACTGTAAAAGAAGGCAACCTGCACCTGCTCATCAATTCCGCCAGTTCCAGCCGTAGTTCCCAGTTGCTCACCTTTACGGAAGCGGAAGAGGAAATTCTGTTGGACCCGTATGAGCAAATGATGGCCACCAGTGTAAAAACCGCTCAGAACCAGGGAAATACAAGCATCCGGCTCACAGTCCGGCCGTCCCAGGACGTGATGGTGTATATAGATTTGGGGGACGAGAATTCCCTCAATGCCAGCGGCACCGGCGTCATAGAAATCGACAGCCAGAGTTCCACCTCCTCGCTCACCCTGAACGGCAACTACCTTTTGAATCAGGGAAGTTTCCATTTCTCGGCCCTGAACCTGGTAAGCCGGGACTTCACCATCCAGGATGGCAGTTCGGTACGCTTCTACGGGGATCTCTGGGACACCGAGCTAAACGTAAACGGACTTTACATCACCAAGGCCAGCCTAGCCAACCTGATTTCCGACGAAAACGCCGTTTCCCGTCGTACTGTGAACTGCGGCATCAGCATTAGCGACAAACTGCGCAACCCGCAGGTGCAGTTCTCTATTGAAGTTCCGGATCTGGACCCCACCACGCAGGCACAGGTGGAGGCCGCTTTGAATACAGAGGACAAAGTGCAGAAGCAGTTCCTGTATCTGCTGCTGGCCAGCGGATTCCTGCCTTCGGAAGAATCCGGCATTACCACCAACGGTTCTGAGATGCTCTTCTCCAATGTTACGGGCATCATGGCCGGCCAGCTTAACAACATTTTCCAGAAACTGGACATTCCGTTGGACCTGGGCCTCAACTACCAGGCCACCAACACCGGGACCAACATCTTCGATGTGGCTCTTTCCACCCAGTTGTTCAACAACCGGGTGATAGTCAACGGCTCCGTGGGTAACAAGCAGATGTACGGCACTACCACTTCGGAGGTCGCGGGAGACCTGGATATAGAAATCAAACTGAACAAGAGCGGTTCACTGCGCGCCAATCTCTTCTCCCATTCGGCCGACCAGTTCACCTCCTATCTGGACAACAGCCAGCGGAATGGTGCCGGTATCGCCTTCCAACGGGAATTCAACACCTTCCGCCAACTCTTCCAGCGCATCTTCCGCATCCAGCCCCAGCGGCCGGAAGATTCTCAGCAGACGGAAGAAACCCCCAAGCTGCTTATCCTCCAAATAGACTCCACCGGACACGCAACACCCATCAATGATTTACGGTAAACTCTATCTCATTCCCTCCCCTTTGGGCGAAGGTGCGCCCTCCGAGGTAATTCCCGCCCCGGTACTTGCCATCCTTTCTACCCTGGATTGTTTCGTGGTGGAGGAAGTGCGTACGGCACGCCGATACCTTTCGGCCGCCGGGCTCAAAGGCCACATTCAGGAGTTGGAATTCCACGAATTGAACGAACACACTGCACCGGCCGAGGTAGAAAAATACCTGCAACTGTTTAAGGACGGGCGCAATGTCGGTCTGATTTCAGAAGCCGGCCTTCCCGCCGTGGCCGATCCGGGTGCCCTGCTGGTGGCGCTTTGCCATCGGCATGATATAGAGGTGGTTCCCTTCGTGGGCCCATCTTCCCTGATGCTGGCCTTAATGGCTTCCGGCCTCAACGGTCAGTCCTTCGCCTTTGCCGGCTACATTCCTGCCAAGACCGAGGAACGCCGCACCGCCCTCCGGACGCTGAAAAGCGCTCCTCAACAGCACACCAGACTCAACTCCTGATAGAAACCCCTTATCGCAACGACGCTTTACTGGCCGATATGCTGCAGTGCCTGGGACCCCGGACACGCCTATGCATAGCTGCCAATCTCACTTGCCCGGACCAGTATATCCGTACAAAAACAATAGCCGAATGGAAACGGGAAATCCCGGTAATCGGCAAACGTCCCTGCGTATTCCTCTTCCTGTCATGAAAATTGCTTTCACCACCCTGGGCTGCAAACTGAACTACGCGGAAACCTCCACCTACGAGCGGGGCTTCCTGGCCGCAGGCTGGGAAGTGGTCCCCTGGACGGCCCAGGCCGATGTGTACCTGATCAATACCTGCGCCGTTACGGAAACGGCCGAAAAGAAATCCCGGAACCTGATCCGCCGAGCCCACAAGACCGCTCCGGAAGCCAGAATCGTAGTCACCGGCTGCTACGCCGAACTAAGAGGGGAACAATTACTGGCCCTGGAAGGCGTCTGGAAGGTTTTCGGTGCCAATGAGAAGGGTCAGATAGTTAACAGCATTATTGCAACTGCGGAGGGTATTGTATCGGAAATCGCCTCCGCTTCGCTCCGGCCCCTCCCACCGGCAGAGCCGGCGGGCCCCTCCCTCTTACGCGGCCGAGGGTGGCCACGGATTTCCGACACAACACCCTCCTCCGTCGCAGATAATGACGTTTTTGGTGCTTACTCCTCCGGGGAGAGGACGCGGAGTTTCCTGAAGGTTCAGGACGGATGTGATAACTTCTGCGCCTATTGCACGGTGCCTTATGCCCGGGGCCGTAGCCGGAACATTCCTATTTGCGAGGCTGTAAAACAGGCCCGGGAGATTGCAGCGAAGGGCATCAAGGAGATTGTACTGACGGGGGTGAATACCGGTGATTTCGGCAGGACTACCGGAGAGAGTTTCCTGGATCTGCTGAAAGCACTGAACGAAGTGGAAGGTATTGAAAGATATCGCATTTCTTCCATCGAGCCCAACCTCATTACACCAGAGATCGCGGACTGGATTGCCTCCGGCACCAAGTTCCAGCGGCACTTCCACATTCCGCTGCAGAGCGGCAGCGATACGCTGCTGAAACGCGTGGGAAGACGCTACGACACAACCCTTTTCGCCTCCCGCATCGACTATATCCGGAAAGCCTTTGAAACATCAAAAGTTTTTTTTGGCATTGACGTTATCGTCGGCCTGCCCGGGGAGACGGAGGAACTGTTTCAGGAAACATACGACTTCCTGAAAAACCGCATCCGACCGGCCTTCATTCACGTATTCCCCTACTCCCGCCGCCCCGGAACCCGTGCGGCCGAATGGAAGGACCAGGTGCGGGACAGCGTCAAGACGGAGCGGGTTGCCCGCCTGGAAGCCCTGTGCGAAGAACTCCACAGCAGTTTCATAGCCGCCAACAAAGGTTTCAAAGAAACCGTCCTGTGGGAATCCTCCGTGAAAAACGGCCTCATGGGCGGTTACACCGGTAACTATATCCGTGTGGAAAAACCGGCCGATCCCGCCAAATTCAACACCCTTGAAACTATTATTCTATGAACCTTTCAGTCCCTGATGAGAAAATGACTAAATTAACTTTTCTGGGAACAGGAACATCGCAGGGGGTGCCTATTATTGGGTGCCAGTGTGCTGTGTGCAAGAGCAACGACTTCAGGGACAAACGATTCCGGGCTGCAGCGCTGGTAGAACACGAAGGCTTGCAGATACTGATAGATGCCGGACCGGATTTCCGGTCCCAGATGCTGGCTCACGATGTCCGGCACCTGGATGCCATCCTGCTCACCCACAACCACAAGGACCACACCGGCGGCCTGGACGATGTCCGTTCCTTTAATTATATAGACAAGAAGGCCGTAGAGATATACTGTGAACCCCGGGTACTGAAATCCCTTCAGAACGACTATTCCTACGCCTTTGCCCAGCACAAGTATCCCGGTTCTCCGGAATGGCACGTCCACCTGATAGACGACCGGCCTTTCCGCGTAACTTCCCTGGCGAATACCGGAGACTTGGAATGGGTGCACGACGTTGGCTATTTCTACAGGCAGGCCGATGGCAGCTTGAAGCCTTCGGACAACACCACCCTGGAGGCTTCCCATGATCATCCCAACGTGATTTCCATCCGGGGCTATCATGACCAGCTGCCGGTATTGGGATTCCGCTTCGGTCGTATCGCCTATATTACCGATATGAGTTCTTTACCGGAAAGTGAACTTTCCAAGCTGGAAGGACTTGAGCACGTGACACTTAACACCGTTGGTTACCATCCTCATCACTCGCACTTCTCGCTGGACCAGGCCCTGGAGCTTGCCGGGCGCATCGGTGCAAAGCACACCTGGCTCACCCACCTGAGCCACAGCTTTCCCCGGCATGAAAAGTTCTGCGCAGACCTTTTGAAAATCTGCGCAGAACGTAATATCAACTCTATCGTACAGCCCGCCTTTGACGGCCTGACCATCGAAGGATAATCCCTACTTATTCTTGTCCTCCTGGATCTTTCCCGTAGCCCATTCTATGAAATACTTCATATTGGGGCCGTCGGTATGGCCGCCGTCATGCTGGCGCCAGGCCAGTTCACCGTCCAAAAGACCGGAGAGCACCGGCGGCATCGGCTCCTTGCGGTAGTCATTGGACAGACCAAGGTCTTTGACACCCAGCAGTTTGAACACCTCGCCGGCAGCTACGGTAGCCTGCCAGCTGCCATACTGGTCCAGCCAGAGTGCATCCCCCTTTTCAGGAACACCATAGCTGATGAAAACCAGGCGCGGTGCGCAGAGTGCAATGAGTTCGTGGGAATCCACCGGGAGCATATCGGCATTCCAGGCACCCGTCTTTGACTCTATAGCGCAGTATTTGATATAGTTGCCGGCCATCCAGTGATATTCTCCCGAATTGGCCAGATTCTCCAGGCCCTCGCCGAAAAGACGACGGTGCAAGGTGGCTCCGCCCTTTCCGGAAGAGCCGATAAGTCCCATGTAAAAACGCTCCTCAAAGGCAAGTGTCACAAGGGCAGCCTTGCCGTAGCGGGAGACACCTTCTATACCCACGTGCTTAGCATCCACGTCCGGGTCCGTTTCCAGATAATCCAGACCACGCGCAGCGCCCCATGCCCAAGCACGGAGGGAGCCCCAGTCATCCGGCTTGCGCGGCTGGCCCTTATTGGTAAGGCCGATGATTCCACGCGTAAGACCGGCACCGTTATCGGCCTGGATGCTGCTGGGGTCTATTAAAGCATAGCCCCATCCGGCCGCAAGAAGCTGCTGGTTGGAAGGAGGATCCTGGCCGGGAGCCTGCTGGGACGGACGGGCGAAGGCGGCGAACGGATTGGCTGGCTCAAAAGGCTGCCAGGCAGGATACTTTTTCATCAATTCGGCAGTCTCCGGATCATTCTCCAGCAAACGGCGCAGTACCTTGTTTATGACGGCCATATCCGCCGCACCGGGCTTTACGGGATTCGGGAGGTTCGCAGCACCGAACATCATCAGCAGCGGAACCGGTCCCTGGGCGTTGGCGGGAGTCACAACAACCATCTTGATGTCCACATTAATGGAAGGACAGGCGCTGTTGTCCACATGTCCCCTTAGCTGCTTGGCCTTGGCCCTGATCATGCCTACCATCTCTATCTCTTCCGCTTCCACAGTCCAAGTCACGCCCGGGACGTTGTCTGGCACGCGGCCGTACACTTCGCTTTCAAAGCCCTCCACAATCTCCGGCCTGCGCACTTCCCACCACTGCTTGGCTGTGGTCACTTTCTTTCCCGCCTTCGTCTTGAGAATCTCCGGAATCACAGGGTACGGATTGGCTATGCTTTCATCATAGTTGGCGGCATAAGGACTCTTCTCATCGGCATCGAAGCCTCGTCTTATGGACTTGATACCCAACTGGTCCATCATGTTTTGGTGGTCCTGCTCCGCCGTGAAAGTTACCGGCTCCTGTGCAAAAGATACAGCACATAGCAGCCAGCCGGCGAATAATAAGATTGCTTTTCTCATATTATGTGGTTTTTAATCTCCCACTAAGTTAGGCTTTTTCTTTCGAAAAACGAACCTTTTTCCCAAAAAAGGAGTACACAAAAAGAGGGCAACCTGAACGGTCACCCTCGACAAAAAACTAATTTGCAACAGACTAGAGCTTAGGACCAGCCTTTACAAGGGCTTTGCCTGCGCGGTTGCTCTCGTACTTGTGGAAGTTCTTGATGAAGCGGCCGGCCAGGTCTTTGGCCTTCTCTTCCCAGATGGCGGGATTCTCGTAGGTGTCACGAGGATCCAGGATACCGGTATCTACGCCTTCCAACTGGGTGGGTACCTCAAAGTTGAAGTAAGGGATCATCTTGGTGGGAGCCTTGTCGATGCTGCCGTTCAGGATGGCGTCGATGATACCGCGGGTATCACGGATGGAGATACGCTTGCCGGTACCGTTCCAGCCGGTGTTCACGAGGTAGGCCTTGGCACCGCTCTTCTTCATTTTCTTCACCAGTTCCTCGGCATACTTGGTAGGATGGAGCTCCAGGAAAGCCTGGCCGAAGCAAGCGCTGAAGGTGGGAGTGGGCTCGGTGATGCCACGCTCGGTACCTGCGAGCTTGGCGGTGAAGCCGGAGAGGAAATAGTACTTGGTCTGTTCCGGGGTGAGGATGCTCACGGGAGGCAGCACGCCGAAGGCATCGGCGCTCAGGAAGATCACCTGCTTGGCTGCGGGTCCGTGGCTTTCCGGACGGACAATCTTCTCGATGTGATAGATGGGATAGCTCACACGGGTGTTCTCCGTAACGGACTTGTCGTTGAAGTCAATCTTGCCGGCGGCATCCACGGTTACGTTCTCCAGCAGGGCGTCGCGGCGGATGGCGTTGTAGATATCGGGTTCGGATTCCTTGTCCAGCTTGATAACCTTGGCATAGCAGCCGCCTTCGAAATTGAACACGCCCTTGTTGTCCCAGCCGTGCTCGTCGTCACCGATCAGCAGACGCTTCGGGTCGGTGGAAAGGGTGGTCTTGCCGGTGCCGGAAAGGCCGAAGAAGATGGCGGTGTTCTCACCGTTCATGTCCGTATTGGCACTGCAGTGCATGGCGGCGATACCCTTGAGCGGGAGGTAGTAGTTCATCATGGAGAACATACCCTTCTTCATCTCACCACCGTACCAGGTGTTCAGGATCACCTGCTCACGGGAGGTAACGTTGAAGGCTACGCAGGTGTCGGAGCGAAGGCCCAGTTCCTGGTAGTTTTCCACCTTGGCCTTGGCGGCACAGTACACCACGAAATCAGGCTCCTGGTCGAATTCCTTCTGGTTCTTGGGCCGGATGAACATATTGGTCACGAAATGGGCCTGCCAGGCAACCTCCATGATGAAGCGGATCTTCATACGGGTGTCGGCATGCGTGCCGCAGAAGCCGTCCACCACGAAGAGGCGCTTGCCGCTGAGCTGCTTCTGGGCCATCTTCTTGACTTCCTTCCAAACCTTCACGGACATTTTGTGGTTGTCGTTGGGATAGCCTTCCGTGGTCCACCAGATTTCGCCGGGCTGGCCTTCCTTGGTGGTGTTGTCGTACACAATGTACTTGTCTTTAGGAGAGCGGCCGGTATAAACGCCTGTCATCACATTGATGGCACCGAGTTCGGTCACCTGACCTTTGTCATAACCCTCGAGACCGGGTTTGGTCTCTTCGTTGTAAAGAACCTCATACGTGGGGTTGTAAAGCACTTCCTTCACACCCTTGATGCCGTACTTGCGGAAATCGATTTTAGCCATGTTTTATAGAAAATTATGTTATATTTATTTTGAATTCACAAATTTACTAATTATTCCGAACTTTTCCAAACCTTATTTTCCGGCTTTTTCGGTACGTGAAACGATACGGGTGCGCAGCCCGTTAATAAGGACGAGATCCGGATAAATGGTCTCAGCTGCATCCAGCCAGCGGGTAGCCAGATCCAGGTTGTCCATCATATAGAAGACCAGCGCCATGTTGTAGCATGCACAGGCCCTGAGCTGATCGTTATCCTCCTTCAGGAAGGGAGCCCAGGCATCGACGGCCGCGGCGTATTTCCCGTCCAAAGTGGACACAATCCCATTGACCCACCGTTCGGAACTGTCGTTGTCGTAGTAATAAAAACTGAAACTCTGTGTATTCCAGTTGGACTTGAAGCGGCGGGAAACCCGCTCGCCCATCCGTTCCGCTTCGCCCCCCGCGGCAGCCAGGCGGGCCTGGTCTTTCAGGTTCTCCTGAGGTATCATCCCGTTGTTGTAAACCAGTGGACGGAGCACGGTGGAACCGTTAAAACGACGTACCACATCCTCACCCATGCTGTCATAGATATACACCGCGGTATTCAGCGGCACCTGGGCAGGACACACATAGGCCGAATCCACCGAATGGGCATTCTGGATGGTCTGGTTGGTTTCCAGGGCCGCTTCTCCCAGCGAACTGGTGATCAGGAAGATGACATCCTCGCCGGTATCCATCACCAGCGAATGCATCATATCCAGCGACAAACTGTCGGCCTTGGGAATCCGATAAAGGCCGATAACCTCTTCCCCACCGAAATAATCCTCCTCCAGGGCACGGGCCAGGGCCGATGCCATGCTCCGGTTAAAGGCCGAATCGGCCGGAACGTCCCCGTCCATATAGACCATGGCCATGGACTTACGGGAAAGGTCCAGACCCGAGTCCGAAGGAGTGCGGACATCCAGATAACAGGTGTAGATTTCAGGCGAACAGGAGACCGCCCCAACTAGGGCCATCACCAGCCAAAACAACTTTTTCATACTAATTCTGCCGTAAGGTCATACTCATCGGCCGCAGTAATCCTAACAGTAAGGAACTGTCCCACAAGGGAATAGGGTTCCACTCCAGAGAAGGCTGCCGCCGTATATTTTACCAGGATCTCCCCGTCCACCTCCGGGCTTTCGAATTCGCTGCGGCATACCAGTACGCCGTCTGAGAAATCGTCCACCAGCACGCGGACACAGGTTCCGATCCGGGATTCGTTGTATGCAAGGGATATGCCACGCTGAAGCTCCATCAACGTGTTAAGCCGGTTCTTCTTGGTACGTTCCGCCACTTCGTCCGGGAAATGCTCCGCATCGTAAGTTCCCTCCTCTTCCGAGTAAATGAAGGCGCCCAGGCGCTGGAAACGGGCTTCCCGCACAAAGTCCAGCAATTCCTGGAAATCGCTGTGCCGCTCTCCCGGATGCCCTACAATCAAGGTGGTCCGGAGTACCACGCCGGGAACCCGCTCCCGCATGGTTTGAATCAGATTCCGGGTCCATTCCCCTGTCACATGGCGGTGCATCCGGTCCAGCACCCGGTCCGAAATGTGCTGCAGCGGGATATCCATATAGCGGCATACCTTGGGATTGGCAGTCATCTCGTCCAGGACGTCCTCCGGGAAATCGGCCGGATAGGAATAATGGATGCGGATCCATTCTATGCCTTCCACGGCCGATAATTGCCGCAGCAAGGGTGCCAGCATCCGTTTCTTATAAAGGTCAAGACCGTAATAGGTGGTGTCCTGGGCTATCACAACCAGTTCCCGGACGCCCTGGGCAGAGAGTTGTTCCGCCTCCTTGACCAGCACCTCCATCGGCACGGAACGGTGCGGTCCGCGGATAAAGGGAATGGCGCAATAGGAGCAGCGGCGGTCACAGCCTTCCGAAATCTTGAGGAAAGCGTAAGGGTGCAGCCCGTCGGTGCGCACGCGAAGATGTGCATTTGCAGGATCCGGGATGCAGCCGAGCGCTTCCACCAGCGGAACCAGGTTCCGGGCGCCGAACCAGCCGTCCACCTCCGGAATCAGTTCCGGAAGTTCAGAGGCGTAACGCTGGGAAAGGCAGCCGAAAACCAGCAGGCGGCCCACCTCACCGGCCTTTTTCCGGGCGGCACAGGCCAGGATGGTCTGGATGGACTGCTCCTTGGCGTCGCCAATGAAGCCGCAGGTATTCACCAAAAGGACATCCACCCAGGGACGGGACTCCGTTTCCGGTACCAGTTCATAAGAACCGCGTACCTGATACAGCAGATGCTCGGTGTCAACGGTGTTTTTGGAACACCCCAGGGTGATAACCTGCAGCGAGGGCATGGGCTAGGCCTCCGCGTTACCGGCAGCCTCGGCCTCTCTCTCCTCGTCGGTTACAAAATCCAGGGATGCGAACTTCCTGAGGGCGTTGTACCACTCCACCACCTTCTTCATGTGGGATACATAAAAACGGTCGCCGTCGTAATTGGGCAGGGCCTTTTCGAAAAGGGCCTTCAACTCCTCGGGAGCGGCCTTGGCGGTAGGGGCGTCATTGTCACCCAATACCTCGTGCATTTTGCCGAAGACCTCCTGGAGTTTCACCTCTCCGTCGGCCGTGTAAATGGAAATATCGGCCAGGGTGGTGATACCGGCGTTGGCGCTGAAGTTGTAGCGTTTCTTGTCCTCGAAAGCCTCTGCAATGGCTCCGGTGCGGGATTGGGCGATATAAGTGAACAGTCCGTGATGGCCACGGATGGACAGGGTTTTGGCAAGATCGGTTTTCATTGTATGCGTATCGTTATTCAAAATCTTACAAATATAGTCATTTTTGCCGAAAAAAACGCGTTCGACCTCCTTCCGGAGGTCATCGAGGGAGCCATTGTTGCGAAGGATGCATGCACCCTCGAAAGGAATGTCCTCCTGTGCTGCCATCCGCCTGCGGACAGTTTCTTCCGAGGCACCATCCCGCGCCATGGCGCGCTGCAAGCGGATTTCCGGAGAAGCTTCCACCTTTACCACGGCATCGGCCAGGCCGCGGAAAAGGGGTTTGGAAAGGATGACGGCCGATTCCAGCACGACAAACGGGACGCCGGTACAGGTTTCGCGCCAGGCCTTGAAATCGGCCAGGAGAGCGGGATAAAGGGCCGATTCCACCACTGCCCGGGCCGATGCATCCGAGAAGATGCGACGCGAGAGCACCGCTTTGTCCAAGCGTCCTTCCGCATTCCGCAAACAAACGCCCAGCTCCGCCTCCAGGGCCGGAACCAGATCCGGAACCTCATCGTAAAGGGCTTTCGCCCGGGTATCGCAGTCATAGACGGGAATTCCCCGCTGCCGCAGCAGCGAACATACGGCCGACTTGCCGCTGCCGATTCCGCCTGTGACGATTACGGTTTTCATCGGACAGTCTCGATGCAGTCGAACACTTCCGGCTGAACCCGGTATTCCAGGACACCGGAGGGAAGACGCAGGGTACGTGGAACGCAGCGACCGTTGATGGAAGCGGAGAAATCCTTGTAGTCCACGTAGATACGGAAATCCGGAAGCGGGTCTCTGGCCAGGGGGAAACTGCACAGAAGCACCACTTCCGCCGTCGCGGGGAATACCTGGAGCTCATGACCGGCAGGGGCATTCCAAACCTCTACGGGCAAGGTGCTCCTTAGTTCTACATAACGGGAAACCGGTAGTTCGTAACCCACCTCGTCCACCGACATCCGTACGCCGGCAATGGGATTCAGTCGCAGGATTCCGCGACGGGATTCATGCACATCGGAAAGGACCAGACGGCCGGTGGTCACTTTGTCGATGACCTCCAGGCGTGCGTCTTCGCCATAGACCGTCACGGAATCCGGAGTGGTCCGGAAAGGGCCGCTTTGCATATACTGGCTGCGGCAATGGACGGTCATAGGCACCTCCACGGGCACTTTTTTATGATTCTCCCGGGGAAAGATGAAACTGAGGGTGTCGGTTATGAAAGCCTCCACGGTGGTCTCTTCCCCGAAGAACTGGGTGACATAGGAATTCTTGGCACCACCAATCACGCTGAACGTTTCCGGACCGGTCCTGTGAAGATCGGCCGGTAAAAAATCCACAATCAAGGTCCTGCGTTCCCGGCGGCTCTGCTCCCGTACCAGACGGAACCCTTGCGTGCGGCAGCGGGCGCTCACCAGAACCGTGTTGGAGGAAAGGCTCTGATAACCGTCCAGGTTACAACGGGCCATTACCGGAACGCTCACCGTTCCGGAATAAGTCTGGGAAAGATTGCTCAGGATCCAGACAAGGCTGGCAAGAAGCAGCGCCACTACAAGCGCCACCCAGCTTCTTCCCCACTCCATAAGTTTACTTCTGGTACTCGGCCTCGGAATAGTCCTTTACCAGGCTCTGCTTGTCCACGCGGAGTTTCACGTCCCCGTCCACACGGATGAGGGCGGTCTTTTCGTTCACCTCCACTATCTCTCCGAAGATACCGCCGGCGGTAACCACTTTGTCTCCCTTCTTGAGGGAATTGCGGAATTCCTGCAGCTGCTTCTGCTGCTTGCGCTGGGGCCGGATCATAAAGAGCCACATCACCAGGATGATGGCGCCGAACATGAGGATGGTAGGGAGGGCGCTGGGCTGCTGCTGGGCAGCGGCGGCCTGAAGTACGAAAGTTACAAGTGTCTGCATATGGGTTTACTAGTTTGATTTTTCTTTGAGAAGACGGTCCAGCAAGCCGTTCACGAAGCCCCGGCTCTTGGGCGTGGAATAGTACTTGGAGATTTCCACATATTCATTGATGGTAACCTTAAGGGGAATCTCCGGGAAGGTGGCCGATTCGGCCAGGCCCATGGCGATAAGAACTATATCCGTGGTGTAAAGGCGGTCCCGGTCCCATTTGGAGACGGAACCGGCTATGAGGTCGTAATATTCCTTGTACCGGCCGTATGCCGCGGTGACCAGCGAGTGGACGAACTTCCTGTCGTCTTCCACCTTCCTGCCCTGGGCCGAGAGCTGTTCGCTCTGATACAGCGGCGGATATGTCCAACGGTTGTATACCGCCATACCGTCCAGCGAACGGAGACAGGCAAGGAGGGCATAAGCGAGGTCGTCACTCCAGTAAATGGACTGGTCTTCCAGAATGGCGGAAAGGGCCTCATTATCTTCCAGTTCCTCCTCAAAAACATGCTTCCAGAGAGCCACATCCCGGGAAAGGGAATCCTCCGGCCCGGCCATATAGTCCGCATACCAGGGACGGGACTTGATGGTTTCATAGAGCGAATGCAGGAAGGCGTCGTTCTGCTCCCAGGAAAACTTTTTCTTCTCCATCAGCCGCTGGAAATCCGCATCGGCCTCCAGAAGGGCCGATACACGGTTATTCACAAACTTGAGGTTGGGATGGAGATCTTCTTCAGTAGGATTGAACTTGCCTTTGGCAGCCTCCGTGCGGCGGGCGGCCTCCGCCGTGACGGCGGGAATCAGGGCCAGCAGATAAAGATACAGGTCCCGCGTGGCCTCTGCGGATGTATCCAGATTCGATAACGCCTCTTTCAACGTGAGGTCCGGATTCTCCGCATAAGAATACAGGACCTTGAACGCCTTGATTCTGAGGATACGTCGGTTAAGCATAATGTCAATTAAACAAATTTTGCACAAAGTTAGTGTTTTTTCAATAATTTCCCTAAATTTGTGATTGGAAACCAAATGAATTTACAATGTACGAAGATTATGAAAGGGGCCATGCCCAGGAGCGCAACTCGGAAGACGTTTACTCCAAACCCGTCCGGGCCGGAAAGCGTACGTATTTCTTTGACGTGAAGGCCACGAAGGGAAACAACGACTTTTATCTTACCATCACGGAAAGCAAGCGCCGCGTAGAGCGGGACGGTTCTTTCGTGTTCGACAAGCATAAGATTTTCCTGTACAAGGAAGATTTTGAGAAATTCCAGGAAGGCCTTCAGGAAGCCGTCCAGTACATCCTGCACGACCTCCTGCACGACCAGCCCATCCGCCAGTACACCCCGCGGGAGGACCAGGAAAACGACGAATTCTAAAACACTGCCGGCATCTCCCCATGCCGGCTTTTTTGACATAATCCTAACCACACTAAAGACTATGGACCCTAGAATTGAGACCATACAAGGCGCCGTAGGCTGCGTTGAGGAGCAGCTGAAGGGCCGTAAGCCGGTAGCCGGCATCGTACTGGGAAGCGGTCTGGGAAAACTGGCCGATAAGATTGAGAATCCCCTCATAATCCCCTACCAGGACATCCCCGGTTTCCCGGTTTCCACCGCCACCGGGCACAAGGGCAATTTCATCGTGGGCTCCCTGGGCGGAAAGACCGTCATCGCCATGCAGGGACGCATCCATTACTACGAAGGCTACGGGATGGAAAACGTAGTGCTCCCCATCCGGGTGATGATAGGGCTGGGCATCCGCTATCTGTTTGTCTCCAATGCCGCCGGCGGGGTAAGTTTCAGCCTGCACCTGGGAGATCTGATGATTATCCGGGACCACATCAACCTGCTTCCGAATCCCCTCATCGGCCCCAATATGGAGCACGAGGGGCCTCGCTTCCCGGACATGACCCGGCCGTACGACCCGGGGCTCATCAAGCTGGCCGTACGCCTGGGCGTGGAAATGGGCATCGAACTCAAGCAGGGCGTTTATCTGGGAGACACAGGCCCGTCCTACGAAACCCCGGCGGAATACAAGTTCTACCGCACCATCGGGGCTGATGCCGTGGGCATGTCTACAGTCCCTGAGGTAATTGTGGCCCGCCACGCCGGCATTCCGGTCTTCGGCATGTCCGTAATCACCAACGAAGCCCACGATGATTACGGCGAGGACTACGAAAATGACGGCGAAGACGTGGTAAAAGCTGCTGCTGCCGCCGCCGAAAAGATGACGAAACTGTTCATAAGCATTATCGAAAACCTATGACTATGAATCCTTTGGAAACCATTCACGCCGCAGCCGACTATGTGCGGAATAAACTGGGCGGCATAAAGCCCGTAGTGGGCATTGTCCTGGGCAGCGGTCTGGGAAAACTGGCCGATGAGATAGAGAACCCCCTGGTAATCCCCTACGGAGACATTCCGGGCTTTCCCGTTTCCACCGCCATCGGCCACAAGGGTAACTATATCGTAGGAGACCTGGGCGGGAAGAAAGTTATCGCCATGCAGGGACGCATCCACTATTATGAGGGCTACGATATGTTCCAGGTCACCCTTCCCATCCAGGTGATGAAGGTCATCGGCATCCGTTACCTCTTCGTTTCCAACGCGGCCGGGGGTACCAACCTGAGCTTCCACGTGGGAGACTTAATGATCATCCGGGACCACATCAACCTGCTGCCGAACCCGCTTATCGGCCCGAACATCGAGGAGTTCGGTCCCCGTTTCCCGGATATGACGCGGCCTTACGACCCGGCCCTTATCCGCAAGGCGGAATTCATTGCCGCCGAAGAGGGTATCTCCCTGCAGAAAGGCGTGTATGTGGCCATCACCGGACCGTCCTATGAAACTCCGGCCGAATACCGCTATTTCCGCGCCATCGGGGCCGATGCTGTGGGCATGTCCACCACGCCGGAAGTGATTGTGGCCCGTCACAGCGGCCTGCCGGTTTTCGGTATGTCGGTGATTACGGACGTGGCCCATGCAACAGATGATGAAGAATATGTCACGGACGGAGAGGCAATCGTCAAGGCAGCCAACGCCGCGGCCGACCGGATGACGCTACTGTATAAAAAACTGATTGCAAGCCTTTAGTTTTTTAACATTTTTGCTGCTTTTTTGCAAGATTTTTATTATTTTTGCGAAATAGGGTAAAAACCGGCTATGCTGGAAGGTTTAAGACAAAAAATCGAGCAGCTGATTGCGCTTTATGAGGCTGAGAAAGCGGAGAACCAGAAACTCCGCGAAGAGCTACGTGAGTGCAAGGAAACCGGTGACAACCTCAGGGAGCAAATTATGGAATTGGAGTCGGAGATAGAGACCCTCAAACTCACAGAAGCTTTCACCGGCGGCGGGAACAAGGAAGCCGCGCGGGAAAAAGTGGATACACTCATCAGGGAGATAGGTAAATGCATCTCCTGCCTGGAGGACTGATGATGGACCAGAAGATCAGCATAAAGATTGCAGGCCGCACCTACAACCTGATGGCCTCTTCTCCCGAACAGGAAGAAGTGTACCGGCTGGCTGCGGAAGCCATCAACAAGCGTCTCGCCGCCTATACCCGGAAGAATCCGGACAAAACCATCATGGACCTGATGTCCCTGGTGGCCTTGAACGAAACCGTGTACCGCATCGGCCTGCAGAAGGAAGCGGAAACGGCGGCAAACGAACGAGGGGTGTTGGAGAGGGACCTGGACCGCTATCTGCAAGACATCCAAACAAAATAAAGCCGTCACCCATCGAAAGCTGAAATCAACACGTTTCAACGCGCCGGGTTGACTCAGACCGGGGATGACGGGCCCAGTTTACCCGTAAACGGGGATTCCGTGCACGCACGGGACGGGGGATATCAGAAACCGGTCGGGACCCAAATCTTATCCAATAAGATTTTCTGACTAGATGCTGACGGCTTTTTTCCATTTGGCAGCTCCTGAAAGGGAACTGCCTTTTTTATACGAAAGTACTAAAACAATATATATGGACATCGTAAGTTTAATTATCGGATTTGTGGTAGGAGCGGCCCTCGCCCTTATCATCTACATACTCATCCACCGGGCCATCCTGAAAGGAAAGAGGGACGAGATCCTTGAGAAAGCGGAAATCGAGGGAGAGAAAATCAAGAATGAACGGATTCTCCAGGCTAAGGAGAAGTACCTGTCCCTCAAGAGCGAACACGAGAAAATGGTGAACGAGAAAAACTCCCAGCTCCGCGATGCGGAAAACCGCCTGAAGCAGAAGGAGAACACCCTGAACCAGAAGATGAACGAGGCCGACCGCAAAAACAAGGAACTGGAGAACCAGAAGAATCTCCTGAAAGGCCAGCAGGAAGCCCTTAAAGTGAAGGAGGAAGAATACGAACAACTCCGTGGCCAGGTGATCCGCCAGATTGAGACCATCGCCGGCATGAGCGCCCAGGATGCCAAGGCCCAGCTCATGGAATCCATGAAAGCCGAAGCCCGCACAGAGGCACAGGCCTACATCAACGACTGCATTGACGAAGCCCGCCTGAACGCAGCCAAAGAAGCCAAACGCATTGTAATCAACACCATCCAGCGCACTGCCACGGAAACGGCCATCGAGAACGCCGTCACCACCTTCCCCATCGAGAATGACGACATCAAGGGCCGTATCATCGGCCGGGAGGGACGCAATATCCGGGCTCTGGAAGCTGCCACGGGCGTAGAGATTGTCGTGGACGACACCCCGGACGCCATCCTCCTGAGTGCCTTTGACCCCGTGCGCCGCGAAGTGGCACGCCTGGCCCTGCACCAACTGGTAGTGGACGGCCGCATCCATCCCGCCCGTATCGAGGAAGTGGTTACCAAGGTCCAGAAGCAACTGGAAGAGGAAATCCTGGAAACTGGCAAACGCACCTGCATAGACCTGGGCATCCACGGCCTCTCGATGGAGCTGGTGCGGATGATCGGCCGGATGAAATATCGTTCTTCCTATGGCCAGAACCTGCTGCAACACTCCCGCGAGGTAGCCAATATCTGCGCCATCCTGGCCAGCGAACTGGGCCTCAACCCCAAGATTGCCAAGCGGGCCGGCCTGCTGCACGATATCGGCAAGGTGAGCGAGGAAGATCCGGAACTGCCGCACGCCCTCCTGGGTATGAGACTGGCCGAGCAATATAAGGAGAAACCGGAAATCTGCAACGCCATCGGCGCGCACCACGAAGAAACCGAAATGACTTCCCTCTATGCCCCGCTTGTACTGGTGGGCGACGCCATCTCCGGCGCCCGCCCGGGAGCCCGCCGGGAAGTGATTGAAAGCTATATCAAACGCCTCCGCGGGATGGAGAATCTGGCCGCTTCCTATCCGGGTGTCACCAAGTCCTATGCCATTCAGGCGGGGCGCGAACTCCGTGTCATCGTGGGTGCCGAACAGGTGAGCGACCACGACGCGGAAGTCCTCTCCGGAGAGATTGCCAAGAAGATCCAGGACGAGATGACTTATCCCGGCCAGGTGAAGATTACCGTTATCCGGGAAACCCGCTCCGTAGCCTATGCCAAGTAAACTGATTAAAAAGACGCTTTTGCTGGTGGCAGCACTCTTTGTGGGTGTTGCCGCTTTCGCCCAGGAAGCCTCCGTAAAGTGGAAAGTGGCCGCCGAGCAGCTCACGGAACAGTCTTTCCGTATTACTTTTACCGGAACCATCGCCCCCGGACAGCACATTTACGGCACTGCGCCGGAAATGGGGATGCCCTTCGAGGTGGAATACAGCTCAAACGTCACTGCCGGGCCCATTTGTGAAGAAAGCACCCCTACGGACTACGATGGAGAACCTGTCTTTTTCAACCAGGCGGTCTTTTCGCAGGAAGTGACGGCCGAGGAAGGGACCACCCTGGAAGGAACGCTCACCTGGCAGGCCTGCACGGACGACATGTGCGGTTTTCCGGAGGAATACGAATTCTCCGTCCCCCTGGGAAAGGCCGGGGCCCACTCCAGCGCCATCGGCGATCCGGAAAGACAGGAAAGCGCCGGCAATCTCTGGGCCCTGCTGCTGGAAGCCATCCTCTGGGGGTTGGCCATGCTACTCACCCCCTGCGTCTTCCCCATGGTGCCCATGACGGTATCCTTCTTCCTGAAAGCATCGGACAATGTGCATCAGGGGCGTTTCAAAGCCTTCATGTACGGGGTATTCATCGTGCTGTTGTACACGGTTCCCGTGGTGCTCCTTTTCGGCCTCACCCGCCTCATCGGCGGAGAAACCGTAACAGCCGATATCTTCAACTGGCTGGCAACACACTGGCTGCCAAACATCCTGTTCTTCCTGGTGTTCTTCATCTTTGCCCTGTCCTTCTTCGGCGCTTTTGAGATCACCCTCCCCTCCTCCTGGAGCACATCGGCCGATGCAAAAACCGGAAAAGGAGGCCTTGCAGGGGTGTTTTTCATGGCGCTTACCCTTGTGCTGGTGTCCTTCTCCTGCACGGGTCCCATCGTGGGCTCGGTGCTGCTGAAATCCACCCAGGGACAGTTCTGGACGCCCATGATAACCATGCTGGCCTTCTCCGTGGCCTTCGCCCTCCCCTTCACCATTTTCGCCCTCTTCCCGCAGCTCCTGAAAAAGCTCAAGAGCGGAAGCTGGCTCAATTCCGTGAAGGTAGTGCTGGGCTTCGTGGAACTGGCCCTAGGCCTCAAATTCCTCTCCACGGCGGACCAGACCTATCACTGGCACATCCTGGACCGGGAAGTGTACCTGGCCCTGTGGATAGTGATTTTCACCCTGCTGGGGCTGTATCTGCTGGGGAAAATCCGCTTCAAGTACGACGGTCCCACGGAGCACGTGAGTATCCTGCGGCTGCTGCTCTCCATCGGCGTATTCTCCTTCGTGGTGTATCTTATACCCGGCATGTGGGGCGCTCCCCTGAAGGGCCTTTCCGGCTATCTTCCGCCGCTGTCCACCCAGGATTTCGTGGTATATAGCGGCACCGGCGTTCCCTCCGGGCCTTCCTCTGTCACGCCCGAAGAAGGTACCATAACGGTGGCCCACGGGCTTCAATCCTACCTCACCCTGGAAGAGGCTTGCCAAGCCGCCAGGGAGCAGGGAAAACCCGTTTTCGTAGACATCACTGGCCTGGGTTGCGTGAACTGCCGGGAGATGGAAGCCCGTGTGTGGAGTGACCCCGAGGTGTTACGCCGTCTCCGCGAGAACTTTATCCTGGTAACCCTGAACACCGACGACCATGACCGTCTGCCGGAAGGCCGATGGCTCACTACCCCTGCCGGAAAAACGCTCAAAACCGTGGGTAGCGTGAATTCCTATGTGGCGCGCACCCGTTTTGGCGTCAACGCCCAGCCCAATTATATCATTTTGGACGCTGACGGACAGGTGCTGGCCGGCCCCCGTGCCTATAACCTGTCCATCCCCGGTTATATAGACTTCCTGGATTCCGCCCTATGAGTGAACTGGCCCCTCTGATTGCCGACCTGGCGCTGATTCTCATCTGCGCCGGTGTCATGACGCTCATTTTCAAAAAGCTCAAGCAGCCGCTGGTGCTGGGTTATATCGTGGCCGGGTTCATTGCCAGTCCCCATTTTGCCCTCACGCCTTCGGTTATGGATGCGGAAAGTATCCACGTGTGGTCGGACATCGGCGTCATCTTCCTGCTGTTCGCCCTGGGACTGGAATTCAGTTTCAAGAAGATAGTGAAGGTGGGCGGTCCCGCCATCATCGCCGCCCTCACCATCATATTCGGTATGATGGTCCTGGGATTCATGGTGGGATCGGCCTTCGGATGGAGCAAGATGGACGCTCTTTTCCTGGGCGGGATGATCTGCATGAGTTCCACCACCATTATCTATAAGGCGCTGGAAGACCTGGGGCTGGCCAAAAAGAAATTCGCCGGCCTTGTTATGTCCATCCTCATCCTGGAGGACATCCTGGCGGTAGTCTTGATGGTGGTACTCTCCACCGTGGCCGTCTCTTCCAACTTCGAGGGAGGAGAACTGGTGTACAGCATCCTGAAACTGGTCTTTTTCCTGGTCCTGTGGCTGCTGGTGGGCATTTACCTGATTCCGCTCATCCTCCGGAAAACCCGGAAACTGATGAACGACGAAACCCTGCTGGTGGTTTCCCTGGGCCTGTGCTTCCTGATGGTGGTAGTGGCCGCCAAAACCGGTTTCTCGGCCGCTTTCGGCGCCTTTATCATGGGCTCCATCCTGGCCGAGACCCTGGAGGCCGAACACATTGAGCATCTGGTAAAGCCGGTGAAAGACCTGTTTGGGGCCATCTTCTTCGTATCCGTGGGCATGATGGTGGATCCGGCCATGATACTCCAATACTGGCTGCCCATCCTTATCATCACCCTCACCGTTATCCTCGGGCAATCGTTCTTCGCCACGGTGGGTGTGCTGCTTTCCGGGCAACCCTTGAAAACGGCCGTCCAAAGCGGTTTCTCCCTCACGCAGATTGGTGAGTTCTCTTTCATCATCGCCTCTCTGGGTGTAGCGTTGGGAGTTACCAGCGACTTCCTGTATCCCATCGTGGTGGCGGTTTCCGTTATCACCATCTTCCTCACGCCCTATATGATTCGCCTGGCCGAACCGGCTTACGGATTCATCTACAACCACTTGCCCGGGAAATTCCGCACCATGCTGGACAGCTATGCGGAGGCTTCGGAACCGGTTGTCGGCAAAGAGAGTCTCTGGAAAAAATACCTGGGTGCCGTCGGGCAGACCGTGCTTATCTACGGCATTCTTTGCATTGCCGTTTGCATCCTGGGCTTCCAGTTGCTCCTTCCCCTGGCCGAGAAATGGATTCCCGGTATCTGGTCGCATATAGTCCTTGCGGTTGTCATCCTGCTGGGACTGGCCCCTTTCCTCCGGGCCATCCTGGTGAAAAAGAACAAATCGGAAGAGTTCAAGGCCCTCTGGGCTGCCAGTCCGGCCAACCGGGCTCCACTGGCAGCCAGCGTGGCCATCCGCTTTGTGATAGTAATGGGATTCATCTTCTATGTACTGGCCCGCTTGTTCCATATCTCCATCCTGCTCATTCTGGTGCTGGCGCTGGCCGTTGTCGCCTACCTGATGTTCAGTAACCTCACCAAAAAGTATTCCCGCAGGCTGGAAGAGACCTTCATGACCAACCTGCGCTCCCGTGAGATGCGGGCGGAATACCTGGGAGAAAAGAAGCCGGAATATGCTTCCCGCCTGCTGGACAAGGATTTGCACCTGGCCGATTTTGATATTCCGGCCGAGGTGGAATGGGCTGGCGTTACCCTGCACGAACTGAAACTGGGACAACGTTTCGGCGTACATATAGTTTCCATCATCCGGGGCAACCGGCGCATCAACATTCCCAATGCCGGGGAGCGGATTTTCCCGCAGGACCGCATCCAGGTCATCGGCACGGATACCGGTCTGGAGGCGTTCGGTGCCGAACTGCAGCGATCCCAGACCTCTCTACCGGAGGACTTCCAGGAAGAGGAGATGATTCTGCGCCGTCTTTCCATCGGATCGGAATCCCCCTTCCTGGGCAAGGCCCTCAAGGACAGCGGAATCCGGAACCACTACAAGTGCCTGGTGGCCGGCATAGAAAGGCCCGACGGGACCCTGCACATCCCTGACGCCTCCCTCCCCCTGGAAGAGGGGGACAATCTGTGGATTGTGGGAGAAAGAAAGGATGTGGAAGTAATTATGGGAATAGGATAAAGTTTTTTTTACTATTTTTGCATACATAAACACTAAAACCTGATTGCGTATGAAAAAGTACATTGCAGAGTGCATCGGCACGTTCGTCCTCACTTTCCTGGGCTGCGGAACCGCCATGTTCGTCGGTTGCGGGGAACCCGCCGGCGTAGTGGGAACAGCCATTGCCTTCGGTCTGGCCGTCGTGGCCATGGCCTACACCATCGGCGGCATCAGCGGCTGCCACATCAATCCTGCCATTACCCTGGGCGTTGCCCTCAGCGGTCGTATGAGCTGGAAGGATGCCTGCGGCTACTGGATTGGACAGGTTATCGGCGGTATCCTCGCCGGCGCCGTCCTGCTGCTGGTTGCCAAAGTGGTTGCAGCACCCGACCTCACGGGAGCCCTGGGTTCCAACGGCGTTGCCAATGCCGGCGGCGCAGGCGGAGCTTTCCTGGTGGAGGTAATCGCTACCTTCCTCTTCGTGCTGGTGGTACTGGGGACTACGGATTCCAAGGTGGGTGCCGGGAACTTCGCCGGCCTGGCCATCGGTCTCAGCCTCATCCTCATCCACCTGGTGTGCATCAACCTTACCGGCACTTCCGTGAACCCGGCCCGTTCCATCGGCCCGGCTCTGTTCGCTGGAGGACAGGCCCTCAAGGATGTGTGGGTGTTCATCTGCGCCCCGCTGGTGGGCGGTGCCCTCAGCGCCCTGGTGTGGAAAGCCGTCGCACCCGCTCCGGCCAAGCAGTAATCACTGCTAAAACAGCAAATAATCCCGCTGCAAATGGGTTTGCAGCGGGATTATTTTATACATAGAAGAAAAAGGCTACGGCCGCCTGAACACCAGGGCCATGTCGGCCTTCAAGGCATCGTTTGCCAACTTTTCGGGGATGAATTTCCAGCCGCCGATTATGGCAGGAGTGCCGATAATCTCCGGGTCTATGGAGCCGTTCTTCATCAGGTAATCGTACAGGATGTTGCGGATTTCCGGATAGCGGGCCACTACGCGTTCGTCAATTCTGTCCGTATCCACGCCGGCTTCTTTGAGCAGGTCTCCGCCACCGCTGGCGCGGTACGAAGTCATAGCCACATTGTAACTGCGCTGCAGGTCGAAGGGGGTTCCATCGGCCATCTTTTCAATATTGACGCGGGACCCGCGGGGCTTGGTGACGTCCACGGTGTACCAGATACCGGCGGCGGAGTCGAAGTTGTAAGTGCGTCCCACTATGGACCAGCCTTCCTGCTGGGTTCTGGCATCGTCCCGCTGGGCAATCTTCAGCACATGGTCTCCGGGTTTGGTGGCAGTTTGGATCCAATTGTCATAGGAAGCCTCCAGGTGACGGCGGATTTCCTCGCCGGTGAGACGGACCACAAATAACTGGTTCTCAAAAGGATAGATGGTGAACAAGTCATTGTAGATGATGGGACCGGGCTTAATGTAACCGTTATAGGTAAGCGGCGCGGCAATGGAAATCTCGGCCGGAGGGCAGCCCAGGCCCAAAGTGTGAATCAGGTTCAGATAATCGCACATGCCCGTATAGGCGTCGCGGGTACGGAGTTCCGTATTCAGAATGCCCACTTCCTGCAGGGTAAAGGCCTTCACTGCTTCGTAGTCCTTCTGGAAATGGGCTCGCATCGCCGGGTCGGCCTTCCTGGCATCCACAGGAATAAGCTTTGCCTTTACGGTCTTTTTCACTACTTTGCCTTTTTCTACGGTAAGGTTCAACTTTCCGTGCGCCAGAAAACGGCAATGGCTTCCGGAGTTCATCAGGACGGTGCTGTCCCGGTTCTCCACATAAGGCCGATGATCGTGGGAACACAATAGGAAGTCCACGCCCTCAACCAGGTTGAAGACATCCAGTCCTTCCGATTCAAGCACCGAACCGTCACCCTCACCTGTTCCGGAATGAACGCCCACGATCACCACGTCGGGATGTTCTTTGGCCCGTACGTTATCCACATCCTGTTGAACTCGGGAAACTATTGATTCAAAGTGCATTCCGCTCCAGAGCTCCTCTCCCAGCCAGGCCTTGATGTTGGCATTCTCGTAACCCAGGACGGCAACCTTCAGGCCCGCCCGTTTAACCATCTTGTAGGCAGGGAAATAAGATTTTCCGTTATCGTTTCGGATGGCGTTTCCAGCCAGGAAAGGAATGCCGTACTTGGTAAGGTCCCGGTTCACCCGGTCATATACCTTGTGACCGGTTTCCACATCGTGGTTGCCCCAAACAACGGCGTCGTACTTCATATAGTCCAGCAAACGGGGAAAAAGGTGCGGAGTGGCCGTATCCACGTAATTGTAGTAATAGGCCGCATTGTCTCCCTGCAGGCAGTCACCCACATCGATGAGCAGCACGTTGCCGGCTCCATCGGCCGCACGAACACTGTCCACATAATGGTTCACGGCAAACAGAGAACGCTGGATAGCCTTGCCCGGCACATAGGTGGAGTCGAACCAGGTGCTATGCACGTCATTGGTAGAAAGCACAGTGAGGGTGTATTCGCCGTCCCGGAGCCTGCCACAGCAGGTAAGGGAAAGGATAAGGGCGGCCAGAAGGGCCAGTTTGCGGAAGGTCATAGGTTTTGTGATTTGTTCATCCACAAATTTAATAAAAAAAACTGAATGTTAATCTGAGTCACGAAAAAGGCTTAAAACGTGACTTAGATTGTCGGTGGTGACAATCTAAGTCATAAAAACAGGTCGAAACTTGACTAAGAGCGGACTAACCTGCTCTGAAGAAATATCCTTACGACAAGATGATGGCCGGAGGGACATTCAGTTTGTGGTAGATTTTTTTAGCGGTCTTTAGCGTAGGTTCCGCCCGTCCGGTAAAGAAATCGTTGATTCTCGACGGGCTGACATCCAAGAGTTGTGCAAGAGCTTTCTGGGTGAGTCCCAATTCCTGCATCCGGAGTTTCAGGACATCACTGAGCGTAGGTTCGCCGATATCGTAGTTCTCCTCCGAATAGTCTGCCACAAGGTTGGAAAGAATTTCCAGCTCAATGCTCTCTGGACTTGTCACAGGCGTGTCGTCGTTAACCAGGGGAAGAAGCTCCTCAACGCGCTTTACAGCCCATTCGTATTGTTCGATTCTCGTAATCTTTGTCATATCTCGTCCGCTTTGATTTTATCGTATTCCTGATGCGTCCCAACGAAACGGATATATACAAAATGAACCGTAAACTTAATGACGACCACCAGCCTGAAACTGTTACCGAGGATATCGAAAACGTAATGTTGTTTTCCGACACTGCTCACTCTGGTGAAAGTCTTCCGGACATCATCAAAGCATTCCCATTCGCTTTTCTTTACGATACTTGCCCATTCCTGCAGGGCCGTTTTTGTCTCCGGTCGCTTTTGTATATATTCCTTTAAAGCCTTCTCTGTAAAAATCCTCATTTGCAAATATAAGCAGATATTTTGAAATTCAAAAGATTCTTTTAAATAATAAAACTCTATTTCAGTACATAGTCGTTGGTCCCTTTGAGGCCGGTTGTGCCAAAATAACTTTCCACCAGGTTTCCTTTCACATAGACACGCTGGCCGATAAGGTCCGGATGGTCCACCAGGTTCAGCGCATCGCGCACGGTGCCCGAAGGCAGTTCCACCGCCACGCAGGAGGCTTTGTCCGTCACGGAGGAACGGGTAGCGATGGCGATATGGGTCTTTTTGCCGATATCTTTGGTTTTCACCGTCTTCCCTGCAGCCGTAAGATCCCCGCCCACTATGTAGCCATACACCCAGACATCCTCTTCTCCGGCGTGTGCGGCTGCATCGGCCACGGAGTAGGCATCGGCCTCCTCACCTCCGCTGTTGCCGCCGCCCCCGTTATTTCCGCCGATGACAAACTGCTCCGAGAGCCACGTCTTGGTAGTGTCCACGGCCACCCGGATGGAACTGCTTCCCTGGGTGCTTCCCGGCGCTGAGAGGCTTACAGTAAGGATTTCCCGTTCCTGCAAGGTGCGCGTGAACAGCGTTTCATCCTTGCCGTCATTGTATAGGATCACGGAGACGTCACCCGGTTTGAAGTAGGCTGTCCGCGTTTCTTTATAGCTATACATCAGGCGTGCATTGCCGCCTTTCACATATAGTACTCCGTTGGGAAAAGACGTCAGGAAGTCCGGGGCTATCTTGAGACGGATGCCGGCATTCCGGAGGGTGCAGGTAAGCTTTACGTCCACCTGCTGGCCCCCCTGCACCACCACCACCTGTTCATCCCCGTACTGGGGCCGGGAAAAGGCAGGAGAGGTAAAGGGAATGGAGACAATACTTATGGTATAGCTCCCGGGATCTACGGTAAGAGCCTGGGGCGAGTCTCCGTAACTGCCTTCATAAAGCATCTTTCCCGAACTGTCCGCAATGGTAAGGATAAAGTCGTTGGTGTCGGGAATCTCGGCCGATGCCTTGGTAAAATCTCCTTTGTCCAAGGTCCATCTGAGTTCTCCCTGCGCCCCTGTGAGGCCGAAATCTTCGCACGCGGCCAGGACCGCCAGCAGCGGTAACACCGCCATCCATCTTTTCTTTTTCATAACTGCATCGTTTTCGGCAAAGTTAGCGGGGCTTTTCCCAATGGACATGCTGAAACGTAAAAACTTTCCGAATTGTTTTTTACGAATCGGTTGAAACGTAAAAAAAAGCCGAATTATTTCAACCGATTCCCGCTTTGAAAGGGATTCCGCCAAAAAATGGTTATCTTTGCAGGTTAAACTGAATTCGTATGTTCGAGAATCTTAGCGAAAGGCTGGAGCGGTCTTTCAAGATACTGAAGGGTGAAGGCAAAATCACCGAAATCAATGTGGCGGAAACCGTCAAGGATATCCGCAAGGCCCTGCTGGACGCCGATGTAAGCTACAAGGTGGCCAAGGACTTCTGCAACCAAGTGAAGGACAAGGCCATCGGCACGGGCGTACTCACGGCTGTGAAGCCGCAGCAGATGATGGTGAAAATCATGCACGACGAACTGGCGGCCTTCATGGGCTCCACGGCCCAGGATATCAACATCAAAGGCAATCCCGGAGTAGTGCTGGTGGCCGGCCTCAACGGTTCCGGTAAAACCACCTTCTCCGGCAAACTGGCTTTGCACATCAAGTCCAAGCGGGGCATGAAGGTGCTCCTGGCCGCCTGCGATACCTTCCGTCCGGCTGCTATCGAGCAGCTCAAAGTGCTGGGAGAGAGCATCGGTGTGCCTGTTTATACGGAAGAAGGGGAGAAAGATCCTATCCGCATTGCCAAAGCTGCCATCGCCAAGGCCAAGGCCGAAGGCTATAGCGTGGTAATCGTGGATACCGCCGGCCGCCTGGCCGTGGACCAGCAGCTGATGGATGAGATATCGGCCCTCCATCAAGCCATCCAGCCCACCGAAACCCTGTTTGTGGTGGATGCCATGACCGGCCAGGATGCCGTGGATACCGCCAAAACCTTCAACGACAGGCTGGATTTCGACGGCGTGGTGCTCACCAAGATGGATGGCGACACCCGCGGCGGTGCTGCCCTTTCCATCAAGGCCGTGGTGGGGAAGCCCATCAAGTTCGTGAGTTCCGGAGAAAAGCTGGAAGCCCTGGATGTGTTCCACCCGGAACGTATCGCCGACCGCATCCTGGGGATGGGCGACGTAGTTTCCCTGGTGGAGAAGGCCCAGGAGCAGTTTGACGAGAAACAGGCCCGCGAACTCAAGAAGAAGCTGGCCAAGGACCAGTTCACCCTCTGGGATTTCTATGAGCAGATCCAGCAGGTGAAGAAGATGGGCAACATCAAGGACCTGGCCGGTATGATTCCCGGCGTGGGCAAGGCACTCAAGGACGTGGATGTCCCGGACGACGCCTTCAAGGGTACGGAGGCCATCATCCTTTCCATGACTCCTTACGAGCGCGAGCATCCGGAGGCCATCAACGGTTCCCGACGCAAGCGCATCGCCGACGGTTCAGGCACCTCCCTCCCGGAAGTGAACCGCCTCCTGAAGCAGTTCGAAGGCACCCGCAAGATGATGAAGGGCGCCGTCACCGGCTCCCTGATGCAGCAAATGAAGAATTTCCGGCGCAGATAAGCCTCCGAAATTCCAAGTTCTATAGCACGGAATCGGCCAGGCGGAGGATTTTGCCCACAAGGACGTCGTACCATTTGCGGGAAGCCTTCCACTCCTGCAGGTTCACCTCCCGGCACTGCTCCAGGTCTTTTAGGAACACGGCTTTGGAGGCCAGGGCCATCTCCCGGCCATAGATGTACGCATTTACCTCGTGGTTGATCTGGAAACTCCTCACATCCAGGTTGGAAGCCCCCGTGAGCGTAAGATAGTCGTCGCAGACCACCGTCTTGCAATGGATGAATTCTCCTTTCCATTGATACAGCCGGATGCCCGCCTCCATGCACTCGGTATAGAAAGAACGGTTCACCGGGCCGATGAGCGGCGTATCCACCTTGGTGGGCAGGATGAGACGGACGTCCACACCCCTGAGCGCCGCCGACTTAAGGCCGTTAATGACCGATTCCGGCGGGCCGAAATAAGGGTTCTCCAGGTAAATGTAGTCCCGCACATTCTGCAGGATCCATTCATAACTGAACTGCACATTGGGATAGGGGAAATCCGGTTCATCGGTGACAATCTGGATCAGGTTGTCCTTCAACGGGCCTTCCCCGCCCTGCAGTTCCGGCTTGAAATAGGCCGACAAAGGCTCCGGGATACTGCCGCCGGAAGTAAGCCAGGTGTCTATGAAAGAGGCCTGAAGCGCATGAATCACAGGGCCTTCCAGCCGGAGATGGGTATCCCGCCACTTGTACCGGTAGTTATTGTTGAGGTTCATTCCGCCGGTATAGGCCACCAAGCCGTCTAAAATGACGATTTTACGGTGATTCCGGCTGTCCATCCGGAGCCAGAAATTCAGCAGGCCGTTCCGGGGGTTGGAGAAGCGTTTGACTTCAATTCCCGCCTCTTTCATTTCCCGGTAGTAAGACCAGGGAATCCAGCGGTTGGCAAAACCCTCGTGGATATACCGCACCTTCACGCCTTCCCGGGCCCGGGCCATCAGAAGGTCCCGGATTTCCCGGCCGGCGCTGTCGTTACCCAGACGGAAGTATTCGATATGGATGTATTTCCGGGCCGACTGGATATCCTTTTTGAGCAATTCCCACTTCCGCTCTCCGGTAGTTATGATTTCCAGAGAGTTGCCTTCGGAAAGTTTATTACCGGGATACCCACCCAGAAGAAGTTTCGCCAGCGGTCGAAAAAGTTCGTCCACCTTTTCCAGAGGATGGTCCGGGAACAACTGCTGCTCCAACTCCGGCGGAATTTCTTCCCGGAAACGGCGGATCACCTCTCCGTGAATGCGTTCCATGATGCCGAACCGGCGGTAATGAACCCCGAACAGCAGATACAGGATGAGTCCCACCACCGGAAATACGGTGATAATCAGCAGCCAGGTTACCTTCCAGCCGGAGTCTCCGTCGTCCAGCAGAATGAACAGGACGACGCTGAGATACAGCATCACCACTATCACGCCCAATATGATGGAAACCGGAGTCATGCAAGCGCAAATATAACCATTTCTCCCGATTTTTGCTATCTTTGCATACCATATAGGCTTTCATATGAACTTCACCAAACACCTCGCGGCCTTCGCCGCCATCCTTGCGGCACTGTGTGCCTGCACCCCCGCCTGGCAGGAATCCCAGGCCGACGGCTATAAGCTCATCGTCCAAAAGAAAGGCGCCACCCTAGGTTATACCACAGCCCCCATCCTGAAGGCGGACGGCTTCGCCTTCAAGGACCTGAACCGGAACGGACAGCTGGACGTTTACGAAGACTGGCGGAAGCCGGCCCAAGAACGCGCCAAGGACCTGGCCGCGCAGCTTTCCATAGAGGAAATCGCGGGTTTGATGCTCTACAGCGGGCACCAGGCCATTCCGGGGAGCGCGTATGGCTTTGGCGGAGCCACCTATGGAGGCAAGAACTTCGCAGAGAGTGGAGCCCAGCCCTACGACCTGACGGACCAGCAGCGGAAGTTCCTGGAAGAGGACAACTTACGGGCCGTACTGGTAACCACCGTGGAGAGCCCGGAAGTGGCCGCCCGCTGGAACAACAACGTACAGAGCTTTGTAGAAGGCCTGGGACACGGCATCCCGGCCAATAATTCTTCGGACCCTCGTAACGAAACGGCCGCCACGGCAGAATTCAACATGGGTGCCGGCGGGAAGATATCCCTTTGGCCCACTCCCCTGGGCCTGGCCGCCACCTTCGACCCTGCGCTGGTAGAGCGGTTCGGCCAGATTGCCTCGCAGGAATACCGGGCCCTGGGCATCGCCACGGCCCTCAGTCCGCAGATAGATCTGGCCACGGAACCCCGCTGGAGCCGTTTCAACGGCACTTTCGGCGAAGATCCCGCCCTGGATACGGATATGGCCCGGGCCTATGTGGATGGTTTCCAGACCACCCCCGACAGCCCGGACGGCTGGGGCGCCCAGAGCGTAAATGCCATGATCAAGCACTGGCCCTCCGGCGGTCCGGAAGAAGGCGGAAGGGATGCTCACTTCAACTATGGCAAATACGCCGTCTATCCCGGAGATTGTTTTGAAACGCAGATCCGGGCTTTCACGGAAGGAGCGCTCAAACTGAACGGCGGTACCGGCATGGCTTCGGCCGTTATGCCCTATTATACCATTTCCTATGGCATTGACCCTTCCGGCAAGAACGTGGGTAATAGTTATAACAAATTTATTATCACAGACTTGCTCCGGGAGAAATACAGATTCCAGGGTGTGGTTTGCACGGACTGGAACATTACCTATGACAACGCTTCCATCGAATCCTTCGACGGAAAATGCTGGGGCACGGAAACCCTCAGCGTGGCCGAAAGGCATTACGAAGTGATTAAAGCCGGCGTGGATCAGTTCGGCGGCAACAACGACAAGGGACCCGTACTGGAAGCCTATCAAATGTGGGTCCGGGACTTCGGCGAAGAAAGTGCCATGGCCCGCTTCCGGGCATCGGCCGAAAGGCTGCTGCTGAATTCTTTCCGCACCGGACTGTTCGAGAACCCTTATCTGGACCCGGCCACTACCGCCGGCATCGTGGGCAAGCCGGAATTCATGCAGGCCGGGTACGAGGCCCAGCTCAAATCCGTGGTGATGCTGAAGAATCACAATAACGCCCTGCCCGCCAAAAAGGCTAAGGTATTCGTTCCCAAGCGTTTCTATCCCCAGTCCATGGGGATGTTCGGCCTTTCCCGCGGCCCGGAAGCCCACTGGGACTATCCGGTGGACCGAGCCCTGGTTGAGAAATACTATGAGTGGACGGAGAACCCGGAAGAGGCCGATTTCGCGCTGGTCGTTATCCAGGAGCCCACATCCGGCAGCGGTTACAGCGTAGAGGACAGGGCCAAGGGCGGCAACGGCTATGTGCCTATCAGTCTGCAGTACAGGCCCTACAAGGCCGCTTTCGCCCGGACAGTATCCCTGGCCGGCGGAGATCCCAAGGAAAACTTCACCAACCGCTCCTACAAGGGGAAGACCGTAAAGACCGACAATGAAGAAGACCTGAACCTGGTAATCCGCACCAAAGCCGCCATGGGCAGCAAACCCGTAGTGGTGGTAGTGAACCTCTCCCGCCCGGCCGTACTGGCGGAGCTGGAGCCTTATGCCGATGCAGTACTCCTTAGTTTTGGCGTTCAGAATCAGGCGGTTCTGGATATCGTGAAGGGCAATGCGGAACCTTCCGGCCTGCTGCCCATGCAGATGCCCGCTGACATGCGCACCGTGGAAGAGCAGTATGAAGATACACCCCGTGACATGCGCCCCCTCAGGGATGCCGACGGCAACAGCTGGGACTTCGCCTTCGGCCTTAACTGGTCCGGCGTAATCCGCGACGCCCGCGTGGAACGGTATGGTAATTGATGCACCCGGCAGACGATGAAAGCTTATCTTAGACATCTGGAAGACCAGATTCGCCAAAACCCCACCCAGGCAGTCCTCTGCGACTACGGTGGAGTCTCGTATACATACGCCGACCTGGCCAAGTACATTGAACTGTATCACATCTTTTTCCGGAACATCGGCATCCGGAAAGGAGACAAGATAGCACTCTGTGCCAAGAATTCGGCCAGCTGGGCCGTCGCCTTCCTGGCGGTGAACACCTATGGGGCCGTCATCGTTCCCCTGCTGGCCGATTTCACCCCTGAAAGTGCCGCCCATCTGGTGGACCATTCCGACAGCGTCCTGCTCTTCGTGGACCCGGACATGTGGAAACGGATGGATGTGAGCATCATGCCTCGCCTGCGTGCCGCCATCAACGCCAAGGCCGATAAGTTGCTGTGGTCGGCCGGTAAAAAATACGAAACCGCCTGGCGTCACCGCAAGAAGCAATTCCTGGGACTGCATCCCGACGGCATCCAGCCGGAGAAGGTTTCCTTCAACGGTTTCTCGGAGGAAGACCTGGCCATCATCAACTATACCTCAGGTACTTCCGGAGACCCGAAAGGGGTTATGCTCAGCTATTCGGCCATGTCCGATATGGTGGAATACCTGCAGGGGAAATTGGGCAGTGAGCCTGACCAACTGGTATCCATGCTGCCGCTGGCCCATATGTACGGCCTCACCTTTGAATTCATCTATCCCTGCTGCACTGGCTATACGATTCACTTCCTGGGTAAGGCCCCTTCTCCGTCCCTCCTGCTGAAGGCCCTGCAGGAGATTCAGCCCGGCATCATGATTACGGTACCGCTGATCATGGAGAAACTCCACAAGATGCTGGTAGCGCCCCAACTGGCTGCCCAGCACCACCGGATGATCCGGCTCAATTCGCTCTTTTACAAATCCCTGGGAAAGAAAGTATTGAAAGAACTGGGCGGACGCGTGCACACTATCATCATCGGCGGCGCTCCCCTTAACTGGGAAGTCGAGTGCAATTTCCGCCAGATCGGCCTGCCTTATGTTGTGGGCTATGGAATGACGGAAGCCTGTCCCCTGCTTGCTTATGAATCAGCCGACAAATATGTTCCCGGCTCTTGCGGGAAACCTATCCACAGCATCCGCATAGATTCTTCGGACCCGGAGAACATCCCCGGAGAGATTCAGGCACAAGGGCCCAACCTCACCATCGGCTACTACAAGAATCCGGAGGCCGATGCCGCCGCCCGCACGGAAGACGGCTGGTTCCGAACCGGCGACCTGGGAACACTGGATTCGGCCGGCAACCTCTTTATCCGCGGCCGTATCAAGGCGCTTATCTTAAGTGCCACCGGGCAGAACATCTACCCGGAAGAAATTGAGCATCTGCTGGAAACGCACCCTTACGTGAAAGAATCCGTAGTAGTGGACAGGGGTGGAAAAGTAGTTGCCCTGGTGTATCCGGATGCCGAAGGAATAGCCTCCATGGACGAACGGGACCACCAGGAGGTGCCGGAAATCATCCGCGCCCAGATTAACACCAAACTGCCGGCCTACAGCCAAATCTCCCGCCTGGAACTGGTAGATATGCCGTTAGTAAGGACGGCCAAAGGCACGGTAAAACGCCATTTATACCAATAGCTCTGTTGTCCCGCCGCACGTTTATTTGCTCACGTTACCCCTGGTGCTACTAATGCTGAACTACGGGGAAGTTGAAGTAGGTGTCTTTGAAGGGTTCGTCGGCCAGGGTGAAATGCCACCATTCGCTGTCCAGCGGCTTGAATCCGTGACGGAGCATGGCCCGGCGCAGAATCATCCGGTTGGCGAACTGTTCCGGGGTAATGCTGCGGCCCGTGGGACTCTTGCTGTTGTCGCCTGTATATTCTCCCGTCTCCGGGTTTCCACAGAAATCCGGATGACTTTCCGGGCCGAACCAGTCAAAGGTGCCGCCCATGTCCACTTCCTTCTCCGTGGTCATGTCAAAAAGCGTTAAATCCACGGTCGAGCCGCGTGTATGGCCGCTTTTGGCCATGATGTATTCCTGCTCGAAAAGGACGCTCTTGTCCAGGTCCGGATAAAAATAATCATTCATGAGGGTATCCGGCACATCGGCCGCCCAGCGTACGAAATGGTCCACGGCCTTTTGCGGACGATAAGCGTCATAAATCTTTAGCCTGTAGCCCTGGGCCATCACATCGTCACTAACCTCCCTGAGCGCGGCGGCAGCCTCGCGGGTAAGGAAGGCGGTGGGCTCCAAATATCCGTCAATCCGGGTTCCCACGAAATTATAGGTGCTGTAATAGCGGATTTCCAGTATGGCGTCCGGCACGGCCTCCGCAATGGGAACGAAATGCTTCTTCCCGGTACAAGCCGTGAACAGAAGGACAAAAAGCAACAGGGCAGAAATCTTTTTCATCTGTTATTGTGGATTAAACGTTTTCAGTACAAGGGAATCCAGCATAGCCTTCCGCTGGAGGCGGATGGAATCCAGGACCGGAAGCTGTTCCGGCAGGATAGGTTCACTGGGCGGAGACTCTAGCCTGAGGGGGTTGATGGGTGAACCGTTCATCCAGACACGGAAATCCAGATGCGGCCCGGTGGCCGTTCCCGTCATCCCCACATAGCCGATGACTTGTCCCTGCGATACACGCTGGCCAGCCTTCACTGCCATCTTGGAAAGATGGAGATAGGCAGTGGTATAAACGGAGTTATGGCGTATCTTTACCATATTTCCCGCGCCGCCACTTCCCCAACCGGCGCTTAGAACGGTTCCGTCACCGATGCTCATCACAGGAGTTCCGGCAGGAGCGGCATAGTCTACTCCCGTATGGGCCCTCACCGTCCCGTAAACGGGATGTTTCCGGTGAAGCGAATAACCGGAGGAAATGCGGGTGAACTTGAGCGGCGCCTTCAGGAAGGCCTTGCGCAAACTTTCGCCTTTCTCGTTCCAATAAGTGTTTCCGTCGTCCCCCTGATCGTAATAAACTGCCGGGAGACAGGTGCTGTCCCGCTGGAATTCGGCATAATCTACCCGCTCTATCCCTATGGACTCCCCTTCACTCATCTGCTCACTATAGAGGATACGGAAGCAGTCCCCCTTCTGGAGGCCGAAGAAATCCACAGTCCAGGCATAGATATCGGCAATCACGGTAATAAGTTCCGCTGATGCGCCGGCGGCTGTCATATCGTTCCATAAAGAGGAGGTGATGGTGACATCGGCCGCTTTTTGGACGTATTCCACCGGTTTTTCGTACGCCCAGACTGCAAGGCTGTCCCCAAGGCAGAAAACGGTCTGCCGGATCTGGCTGTTGTCATAGACCACGTACCGGACAGCCAGGGAGTCCCTGTAGGCTCTCCAGCTGTTGCCGGCCCGCATTTTCCGCACATCGAAAACTGAATCGCAGACCTGGGCCAGGAGGTGAGCTTCCTGCGAAGGAACGCCCAGCCGCGTTATCCAGGAAATGAAACTGTCCCCGCTCGAAATCTTGCCGGAAACAACGGCGAAGGAGTCTGTACAGAAACCCAACGGATAGATTGTATCTTTTTGCAAGACAGATTCTTCGGCCACTACCCCTCCTCTGTTTCGGACACAGGAGAAAAGAGCCAGTAGCAGTATGCCGATACCGAAGAACCGTCTCATACCTTAACCGTATAGCTCTTTGAAACCTTTCCAGAGATAGTCAACCAGGTCCCGGCTGGAAAAAGCTTCCTCCGAGCGCTCCCGGGCCAGGCAGTCTCCGGCATAACCGTGAATCCAGACACCCAGCGCAGCGGCATCTTCAGGAGAATAGCCCCTGGCCAGCAAGCCGCCGATAAGGCCGGTGAGTACGTCACCGCTGCCACCTTTGGCCAGACCGGGGCCTCCCGTCTGGTTCACCAGACAATCCCCGTCCCGGGTGAAAACCCGGGTATGATAACCTTTCATCACCAAGGTGCATCCGGCATAGGCACAGAGTTCCCGGGCAAGTTCCACCCGGGTTTCGTCTGTTCCATGGGGAAGCAGACGCCTGAGTTCGCCCATATGCGGGGTAAGAATGGAACCCTTGGGAAGGAGGTCCGGCCAGTCGGGAATCACGGAAAGGACCGTGAGTGCATCGGCATCCAGCACCATGGGAACACGTTCGGCATAGGCGATGGACAGGAGGTCCATCAGGGCGTTCATGGTTCCGGCCGATCGGCCCAGACCGGGGCCTACGGCTATTACAGCGTACTTTTTCAGGTTTGGAGGAACCGTGCAGAAATGCGCTTCCAGCTCTTCCGAAAGCATGGCCGACGGGAAATTGTTAACCGTGGACTGCAGTCCCCTTTCGGTGGAATGGAGGGTAACCAGCCCACATCCCGACTGAAGGGCGGCACCCGTAGCCAGCACGGCGGCGCCGGGCATACGGTCGCAGCCCGCCACTACCAGCAGGTGGCCGTAGTTTCTCTTGTGGGTGTCGTTATCCCTGTGTCGGAGCCTGGGACGGAGGTAGGAAGCATCAAGTATCGTCATAGTTTACATAAAAAGCCCGCTCTCAGCATTCGCGTAGAGCCGTTTTCAAATTGCACTTCCAGGCTGGAGAAGTCCTTGTTGGCCGCCACTATCACTCCCTGGCCGAACACAGGGTGGGTTACGCTGTCCCCTACTTTGAAGGGACTGTTGTATTCGGCCCTTTCGGCCTCGAAGTCTTCGTCCAGCACATGGCTGAGGTTTCTTGTCCCCTTCCACAGTTCCGGCGGAATAATACCCTCTGTCACAACCAGTTCCCGTTTGATTTCGGCCAGGAAACGGGATGGGTACTTGTTGGTTTTGGAGGAAACATTGAAGCCTTCGGATTCCGTGAGGAACAAGGCCTTTTCGGCCCGGGTTATGGCCACGTACATGAGCCGCCGTTCTTCCTCTTCGCCGTTTTTCTTCCCTTCCCGGATGGTGCGCATATTGGGGAAAATGCCTTCGCTCAGGCCAATAATGAACACATAGGGAAACTCCAGCCCTTTCGCCTGATGGATGGTCATCAGCTTCAGGCTGGGAGTGTCACGCCTGTGATCGTCGTTGGTGTAGAGAGCCACGTCCTGCAGGTAATCGGCCAGGGTGCTCTCGTCCGGCGTACGGATGCTTTCATAGAAGCGGATGGAGCTGAGCAGCTCGTCCAGGTTTTCCAGCCGGTCCTCGTCCTGGTCTTCCCGCACCATTTTCTTATAACCGGAAGCATCCAGGATGCGGTTCAGGAGGTCACTCACCCGGTTCTCACGTGCGAACTGCCTGGCATCCTCGATGAGATGGAGGAAGCCAGCCGCCTTTTCCGGGAAGAAGATCTGCAGGGCGCTGTAGAGGGAAATCCCTTCCTCATCGGCCGTAGCACGAACACTGTCCAGGAATTTCTTCCCCAGCTTCCGGGAAGGTTCGTTGATAATCCGCTCGAAAGAAAGGTCATCGTCCTGGTTGTTCACCAGGCGGAGATAACTGAGCGCATCTTTGATCTCCTTCCTTTCAAAGAAGCGGGTGCCGCCCCAGATGCTGTATTCCAGACGTGCATTCAGCAGTTCCTGTTCCACGGCCCGGGACTGGTAGGTGCTCCGGTACAGGATGGCTATGTCGTTGATACCGGCCCCTCCATCCAGCAGCCTTTTAATCTGGGTAACAATCCATTCCGTCTCCTCCTTTTCACTTTTTCCGTGGAAATGAATTACAGCCCGGCCTTCCGGCTTCCGGGTGAAAAGGTCCTTGGGAATGCGGTTCTGGTTATTGGCTATCACGCAGTTGGCAATGTCCAGGATACGCGGAGTGCTGCGATAGTTCTCGTCCAGGACGATGGTCTTTTCGGCCGCAAAATTAACGAACAGGTCCGGCCGGGCGCCGCGCCACTCGTAGATGCACTGGTCCGGGTCCCCCACCACAAAGAGGTTCCGGTGCTTCGCAGCCAGGCGTTCCACCAGATCCCAGTCGTCCAGGTTGCAGTCCTGCGCCTCGTCCACCATGATATAGTTGAGCATGCCCTGCCAATGCCCGCAGGCGTCCGGGAAATGGTCCATGATATACTTGGTCACGTTCATCAAGTCGTCGAAGTCCAACGCATAATGCTTCATCTGGCGGGCCACATAGCCTGCCAGACGGGAACTCCGGCGCATTTCGTCCGTGATTTTACAACCTGGCAGCATATAGGCCGGGATGTAGCCGTTCAGGGCCTTATCGGCCCCCACGGCCTCCAGGAACTGCTTCACGGTCTTTTCCGTACGCTTGAGACCCATCTCGTCCATGGCCTGTTTGGCTATGGCCCGGCTGTCTTCCTCATCCAGGACGGTGAAACTTTTGGGAAAGCCCAGCCGATAGATTTCCTGACGCAGGAACTTTACGCAGAAGCCGTGCAGGGTGCATACGAAGTCGTTGTAATCTCCGCTCTGGACCATTTCCGAGATACGGTTGCGCATCTCGGCCGCCGCCTTGTTGGTGAAGGTAAGGCAGAGGATGTTGGCAGGGTCTATGCCCAGTACATTCACAATGTAGGCATAGCGGTGCGTAAGGGCCTTGGTCTTACCCGTCCCGGCCCCCGCAACCACCCGGATCCGGCCTTCGGTAGCCTCCACGGCCTCCCGTTGCCTGGTATTCAGCCCTTGGAAGATATCTTTCATCTAAAGTCTCTTGACCGACGGATTGGTCCAGTCGCCTCTCTCCTTGTAAGAGACCTCATAGGTGCCCTCCGGGGAGCAGGAGTAACAGTTTTTTGGGAAACATCATCATCTGTCAAGGGAACGCTACTTCATAGCCTTCATAATCTCGTCTATGGTGGCCAGGTTGGCTTTCACGTTCTGGTTGTTGTTGGGAACGGCCACCAGATTGCCCGCAAAGGCCGAATTGGTGGCTTTGGTAAGGACCGAAGTATCCGAAGCCGCCAGTTTCTTCAGGCCTGAAATGACATTATTGACATTACTTCCATTTATCATTCTGTTGGAACCCGCAATGAGGTCCTGGGCAAACTGGTCCGTATAGGCCTGGCTTGCATTCGTAAGGGAATTGGCTCCAAGCAGGATCTGGCCAAGATTAATGAGGTTGGTGAGGTTCCCAAGGTCCAGCATGCCGGTATTCTTGAGCACATTGAAGATGGATGCAAGGGCGGAACCTGTAGTAATACCGGTAGAGGAAGTGTTTGTGGTTTGAGCGGTACCGGCATTGGAAGAAGCGCCCAGCAGGCCGCAGGAAGTAAGAAGGGCAAGGGCAAGGACGAATGCCAGGATGTGTTTTACGGTTTTCATAGATGATAAAATATTAAGTGTTATTTAAATCCCGTATTGCTTCGATAGACAAAGATAACAAACCACGAGGGAATAAGCAAACAAAATGCCTTTTTATGAGATGGCGGAGATGCTGGGGCTGAAGGCCTTTTGGAACATATCGGCAAAGATGGTGGATACTTCCTTCACGCTAAGGCCGATGCTCTGACCAAAGCCATAGACGAAGTTCACCTCTTCCTCGTTGATATCGCTGTCGGCCATCACGACGCTGATGACATATTCCACCAGGGTGGGTTTCAGGCCCGGGTCATAGTCCAGGATGCTTTTCACCGAATCTTCAAACAGCTCATCCACCTTCTGTTTGGCCACGTGTTCCAGAAAATCCTTGGGTAAAAACATCGTACGTGCCAAGTTGGTAACTATATGATCGTACTCTTCCTTCGTGACCTTCTCATCGGCATTTGCCACCAGGATGCCGGCCGAGGCCATGAACATGGAAAGCGGGCCATCCAGCGGACTGTTCCCCACTTTCAGGAGGATGTTGATAAGATCCGTCATTCCATCCTCCAGCTCTTTCTGGGTCTTTGCCGTTGCGAACAAGTTGATGGCCTGAACCCGGATAGGGTTCACGGGATGGTCGAACTGGCTCATGCCACCCCCCTTCATAAAGTAATCCAGGTGCTTGCTGTTATCTACCAGGAGGTCCTCTATGCTAACCTGCATCTTCTCCAGGTCCAGACCGGACGCCATCTTGAAAAACGCCGTCACACAGGCCTCCAGGTTGCCGCAGGCGGTATACCCAAAGCGGTCGGCCACCAGTTCGGCCAGATTATCGTGCAGGTGAATCTTGTACTGCAGGGCGATGGGGATGTGGGCGCTTTGAGGCGGATAGACGAATCCTATCAGACGCCGGAGCGCAGTATCCTGATTGATGAGATGTCCCAGCTCATGGCCGATTACGAACCTGAGTTCGTCTTCACTCATCAGGTTGAAAAGCTCCGAGTTCACATTCACGATGTGGGGATGTTCCTTGTCTTCGGCCGCGATGGAGAAGGCGTTGATGGAGGAATCTCCCGTGACATAGAAATCCACCGGTTCCTTGAAGGCCAGTTTCTCCTTCACCTCCTGGCACAAACGGTAGAAATTCCCCAGAAGTTTCTCATCCACCTTCATGCAGTGCCCTTCCATCCGGCTTCTCCAATACTCATCGTCTGTGGGGACTCCCGCATTTTTGAGAACGAACTTTACAACGTCTCCCTGCAGCGCGGCATAAATCTGGGCAGCTATCTCCTTCTCAAAAGGAATCTCGGTTTTCAATACTCTGGCCATAGTCGTGTTATCTGTGATGATGTATACAAATGTAAGAAAAATTACTCAAAGACGACGGGGATGGTGTAGGTAATCCGCACCTGGGAACCGTCGGATTTGGCGGGTTTCCACTTGGGGGCGCTCTTGACCACCCTTTCGGCCTCGGCATTCAATGCGGGGGAAACGCCCTGGGTAACCTGGACCTCCTGCACACCGCCGTTCCGGCCGATGACGAAGCGGACCCTTACAGTCCCCTTCTCCCCGCCGGCAGGGGCCTTGAGATGATCCTGAACCCACTTTCTGAAGGCTTCCAGTCCTTCCTCCCCTTCCTTGCCCCTGAAAGAGGGTTTCTTTTCCAGCCGGTCATAGAAAGAGAGGTCGTGGTCCGGTCCATCGGCCTTGGACACCAGCCTTCCGTCTTTCATCTCCAGGGTGGTCCCGTTGTAAATAGTGAAGCGGCCCATTACCGTAACGGTATCTCCCTTTACAATATCCATCTGGGTGAAACTGCGGGAAAGGTCCCTGGGGTCCCGGATGCCGTACACCAGGAGCATTCCGGTGTTGTCCTTGAGGTAAAAACTGCCTCTGGTTGTGCTGCGGACGCGGTCTACGACTCCTTTGACGATATAGTTTGCAGTATCCTTCTGGGACAGCCGCAGGAAATCACGGACGGAGAGCTGGCGGGGCTGCGCAAAGGCATCCATTGCCAGCGAGGTCAAAAACAGAATGACTATAAAGGCTCTTTTCATAGGAACTTATTTCTTTCATAGCCAAATTAAACAATTAATTCTTATATTAGCAAATCAAAACAAGAATACCCCATGGCAAGCCGTCCCTTCGGAACCTGTTTCTTTGAGCAGTATGCCCAGATTTCCCTCGCCACCCTCCTGGGCAGCGAGTTTGCCACGCTCGTCAACCGGGACAGGCCGGACCTGCAGACTCCCGACGAGCATTCCATCGGGATAGAAGTGACCAGGGCCATGGAAGAGAGCAAACTGGCCCAGGAAGCACTCCTGAAGGATATTGCAGGCATTACTCCGGATCCCAGGGATGCGGAGATGGACCAGATCATTGAGTATGGCTACGCCTTCGGCCTCAAAAAGGGAAAGTATATCGGCATCAAGGAACTCTCCTACTGGTCCATGGCCCATCCCCTGAAGCGCATCCTGGAAAGCAAGGTTTCCAAAGTAGGCAACGGTTTTTACGGGCATTTCGAGAAGATGGGGCTGTTCGTCTTCAACAGGGAGAACCTGGAACATGTGGAAGCCGTGAAGGCCATGAACTATACCCTCTCGCTCCAGAAATACCAGGACATCCGTTACAACCGGCTTTATCTGGCCGATGTGGACGACCTCTTCGTGTGCAACCTGGACGACGGACTAAGTGAGAGTTCCCGCATAGTCCGCTACCCTGTCACCCAACAACAGCGCCAGGCCTTTTATCTGGAGGCCATACAGAAGCAGGAGGAAACGGATTAAAACCTGTCTGGAGATACTTTATTTCCGGATGCTGTACTCGTAAAGGGTGATGCTGTGGGGAGGGACCGTGAGTTTGGCGTTCATCTTCTCGCTGCGGGTCTGGACACGGATTACAGCCGGCTTGTCCACCGTGTTTGCATCGGTGCCCTGGGCGGGAGCCAAGGCATAGACGGTTACTTTGGTATCCGGCTTGCCTCCGTTGAAATTCAGGACGAAACTCTGGGGCTCCTCCGTGGGATTCACCACGGACACCATCACCTTTCCGGTCTTACTGTCTTTGGTCGCGACCATATCCAGAGGATAGGTGGGGCTGCCTGAGGGCTCCAGCGGAATATCCACAAAAGGGGTACCCGGCATCGGCTTTTGGGGAGAATTGCCTGTCAGGCCCAGCGGAATGTCTCCCTGGTGTTCGATATAAAGCTTGAACAACAGGCCCGTAGCGCTCACAGTGGCCTTGTTGTCGTTGTAGGTATAAAGACTGCCCACACTGGTGAGTCCGGCCATCATCACATAATAACTGTAACGGTACATCTCATGCAGCGTAATCGCCGCGCCCAGGGTCCCCTGGAAACCGCGGCCACGGCCGCCAGCCCATTCGTCAATCCAGTACGGCACGTGTTTCTCCTTGACGGCAGGGAGCAGTTCTTCGTACTTTTCCATGGTTTCGGCCGAATTCTTTACCCGGTTCGCAGCCAGGCGGATGGATTCGAGGAAATCGAACTGATAAGGGACCCAGCTGTCGGTAGCGTCGTCGAAGTAGGCGCCCGAATTGGGATAGATATGTTCCGACATATAGTCCGTGTACTCCAGGGAGCCCTTCAGGAGTTGTCCTGTCCAGTCGAAATCGCCCAGGAACGGAACCGGAAGCTCGGTCTGGTAAGGTTTGCGGTAATTCCTGTACTGGCTGCTCTGTTCCGGGACGGAAGCGCCCGAAGCAATGAGTTTTATGTTGGGATCCTTCTCCAGCATCGCCTCACCGAAGTAATTGTGTTTCAGCACATAGTGCGCAGGAGACATATGGCCCAGCTGCCATTCGCCGTAACCCTCATTGCCCACGCCCCAGTAAATGACACCGTAAGGAGCCGGATGTCCGTTTTTGGCACGCAGGAGCCCCATCGGGGTATCCACGGAACCGTTCACATATTCCACCCACTGCGCGGCGGAGTAGGCATCGCCGAATCCAGTGTTCACCACCAGATAAGGCTCGCTGCCCAGCAGCCTGCACCAGGTCAGGTACTCGTCCGTACCCATGTCGTTGGATTCTACGGTATTCCAGGCATAGTCATAACGGGGCGGACGCTGATCCGGG
>Ga0265298_10000485_pt1 | contig 59072 bp, 42 predicted proteins | sample AusTroGonzalo_MG_3_FD_193486 | JGI IMG/M metagenome (GOLD analysis project Ga0265298, IMG submission 193486) | Bovine rumen microbial communities from tropical cattle in Woodstock, Queensland, Australia - Gonzalo_01 | ecosystem: Host-associated > Mammals > Digestive system > Stomach > Rumen ... | reverse complement strand
CGAAATACAGAACGGATACCTGCCAGTAAAGGATCCGCCAGCTGCGGAAAAATGCGCAGAACAGCACGCCCGCGCCGATCAGCGTGAGATATCCCAGCTGCCATTCCGGAGAAAGACTGCGGCTGTTCAGCAGCAGCGGGACCAGATATCCGCCGGCCGCGGCGATCAGCGCCGGGAAAAGATAATTGCGGCGGGCCGAAAAGGACATGCAGAACGCGGTCAGTAGGATCAACGCCAGATATCCCCATGGCACGCTGATCAGACCATACAGTCTGACCGAGGTGAACACGCACAAAAACCCAGTAGCGAAACTCAATCCGATCAGCCCCATTGCCACGGTGGAATAACGTCCGGCCGCCAATCGGAGACCGGCAGCAAACAACGCCGCGGCAAGCAGGACCAGAATCGCCACGCGCAGAACCGGCGGGAAGAGACTGTGTTCGATCATGTATTTGGCCAGGAATCCGATCCCGGCCAGCAAAGTGACAATGCCGAGACGGATCAGCCAGACCGCAGCCACCGCATATTCGGACGCCAGGTCCGGTCTCCGGTATTCTTCACCCACGCAGATCCAGTTCCAGATCCGTTCCAGCACCATTGCCGAACGGCGATCGAAATCAGCAGGACTTGCGGTTCCGGCGGCAGGCGGAACGGTCGGTTTCGGCGGCGGCTGTACAGGCGGCGGCAGAACTTTCGAAGGAACAGCCGGAGGCGTGTCCCTGATCTCCGGTTTCTCTGCCGTTCTGATTTCCCGGCGGAGCTGTTCGAATGCTGACTGCAGTTTGGAGAATTTGGCCAGCAGCCAGATAAAAGCTCCGCACTGCAGCAAAAACAATAATACGATCCACTCCTCATCACACATGCGAACCACCTCCCTGTTTTTTATTCAAAACATCCGTCAGTTCATTCCTGCGATAATATACTTTCTGCGGCAAAGCTTGTCAACCGCCTTCCGGAACGTTATTTCAGTTTCAGGTTCTGCCAGGCCTGCGCCAGGATCTTTTCCGAACATTTGACCAGAGGGCGGATCTCCGGCGCATAAACCGCGACCCGGGTTTCCTCCAGCAATAACAGAAAATCGAGCAGACCGGGAGAATTCTCAATTCCATGAACTGCTTCTTCCGCGATGCGATATTTGCGGATGTAACTTTCCAGCCATCCGCCTTTCTGGCGGTCCTTTTCCGGCGAATCGGCCGCGCGGCGCAGCCGGACGGCCAGCGCCTTGAGATAATGCCCCGTGCGTTCGAACAGTTCCGGCGTGCGGAAAAAACCCGGCCGGAAATACAATTCCAGTTCCGCCTCGGAATCGAGATCGGCAGGAGAACCTTCGCGCAGCTGGTCCTGGAGACGGCGAACTTCTCGGAGCGGAGCGTCCAATGCCTTGAGCTGTTCGAACCGTTCCAGCACTTCCTGCGCGACGGAATCGCGCGATTCTTCCAGCCGTTCCGCAAACACATCGGCTGACCGGATCTCCCAGAGATCGCCGCCCATCGCGGAACGGACCGCGAGATCGATCACATCTTCTTTCCAGTCGGGATAATGCAGGAAATATTCCAGATTCATCTGCGGGGTCGGCTTGAGGCTGTTCCGCAGCGGTTTCAGAATCTGCGGCAAGGTCTGTTTCCACAGATGGATCAGCGCCTGGTCATGGGCTTCCCTGGCCTCATCTTCATCCAGGAAAAGTTCGCGGGCGATCTTCTCCCCTTCGAGCATCAGAGCCGGATAGGCGGGAACAGGATTTTTCGCTGAAAATTCCATGGTGAGCGGCAGGGGAGCGTCTCCGGGCCAGCCGGCAATGGAAGCACAATGGAATCTGCGCACGGAAGGCAGGGCATGACTGAGCTTGGAATGACTGGCCTCGCCGCCCGGAAATTCGCGATAGATCCGGACATGTCCGGAAGCATCTTCCACGGCCAGTTTCATGATGAGATATTCCGGCAGTTCCATTTCGCGGAACAGGTCCGGATCGGGCGCATCGCCGCGGAAATCCCGCAGGAATCCGCAGAGGGAATCCGCGAGGTCCTGTCCGGTAAAAATATCGCCCGCGCGGAACTGTTCCATGAACGCCTCGGTCACCTCGTCCAGCGGCATGAACTGCTTCCGCAGGGATTTGTTCATGGAACGGAGCAGGAAACCGATTTTTTCCGCCAGATATCCGGGCACGAGATATTCCATCAGACAGGGATCCAGCAGATTGAGCATTTCCTGCTTGATCCGCAGGGTGATGCCGTCGTTTTCCTCGCCCGGATCGAAAACATAACGGAGCGGGAAGCGCATCCCGGAAGCCGTCAGAAAATCGGGATAATCGTCCTCATGCAGTTCATCGAACGGGATCAGGACAATATCGTCCGGATCCGGCGAATAATCGTGATGATTCTTCTGCCAGTCCTCTTTGAGGGCGCGGACCGAATGGATCTCCGGCGGGAGGACCTGCTCGAAATGATCGATCACCGCCTGTAAATTCAGCAGGGCATCCGGTCGGCGCATCTTGGTCTCCAGCAGACGCAGATCCTGCAGCAGGGAATTGAAACCATCCAGCCAGGAATCGGGAAGACGGGCGAGGCCGGAGGCAAGACCTTCGCGGATAAAGACATGACGGGCCTCATCGGGGCGGACTTTGGCATAATGGCAGCGCCGTCCGGGATGGATCAGCAGCTGTCCGGCCATGACCCGTTCGCGGGCGTAAACGAAGCCGCTGCCGGCATCCCAATGGATCAGGTCATACGATCTGGAACAGATATGGGGAGCAGTCTCTTCGAGCCAGCGGGGCTCCACCACGGCATTGGTCCGGGCGAAGACGCGGCTGGTCTCCACCAGGACGAAAAACATGACCCAGGGCGGCGTTTTCCTGAGTTTGGCGAGCGCGGATCCCGGGAAAATGGTGAACTTTTTTCCCTTCATATCGGAAAACAGATTCGTCTCGGGATCGAAACACCCCAGCTGACGCGGCAGGGCGCTCATCAGGGCTTTGTGGATCAGGTCGGAGGAAAGATGGTCGATCCTGATCTTCCCCTCGCAGTTCCACTGGTTGTCGTGACAGATTTCCCGGAGGTCGTCGATGAGATTGCGCCATTCGCGGAGACGGCGGTAATTGTAGTAATTTTTCCTGGCGAAGAGCCGCAGGGCCTGATTGGACCGGCGGGAGGCCAGCAGTTTCTCCAAGGCCTGATGCAGGACGAGAACACTGATGAAATCGGATTCGGGACAGGAGAACTGGCGATGGGCCTGATCGGCGGCGGCAGCGGCCTCCAAGGGCCGTTCACGGGGATCGGGAATGCTCAGCCAGGCGGCGATCACCAGCATTTCCGGCAGGATCTTATAACGGACGGCGCTCATCAGCATCTTGGCCAGATGCGGATCGAGGGGGATCTCCGCCATTTTCCAGCCATCACGGGTAAGACTGCCGGAAGCATCCAACGCAAGCAGATCTTCGAGCATCTGGCGGCCTTCACGGATAAGAGCCGGGGACGGCGGATCGATCAGCGGGAAATCCTCGATCGCACCCAGACGGAGCGATTCCATCTGCAGCAGGACGCCGGCAAGGGAGGAACGCTGGATCTCCGGCGGCGTGTATTCGGCGAAATCATGATACTGCTCCTCGGAATAAAGGTGAACGCAGACGCCGTCCCGGACACGTCCGCAGCGGCCGCGGCGCTGGCGCGCGCTGGCCTGGGAAACGGTCTCGATCTGCAGTTCCTGAATACGGGAACGGGGATTGTAGCGGCTGAGCCGGACCAGACCGGAATCGATCACGAAACGGATGCCGGGAATGGTGATGGAAGTCTCCGCGACGTTGGTGGCGAGAATGATGCGGCGCATGGAATCGGGATGGAAGACTTTCTGCTGGTCGCCGGCGGAAAGGCGTCCGAACAGCGGAAGCAGCCGGGTATGCGGCAGGGAACGGCCTTCCAGCATCTCGAAACAGTCGCGGATCTCGCGTTCTCCGGGCAGGAAAACCAGGATGTCGCCCTCGCGGTCGAGCGAACTCAGGAAATCCACCGCGCGGGCAATGCTTTCGGGCAGTTCCTCCTCTTCTTCCGGCGGCAGGTAGCAGTCTTCGATGGGATAGGTCCGGCCTTCCACCTGGATCACAGGCGCGCCGCCGAAGAATTCCGAAATGCGTTCCGATTCCAGCGTGGCGGAGGAAATGACGACACGGAGATTCCGGCGTTTCTGCAGAAGCTTCTTCACATAACCGAGCAGGAAATCGATATTGAGCGTGCGTTCGTGGACTTCATCGAGGATCAGACATTCATATTCGAGGAGGCGGGGATCATTGCGGGTCTCCGCCAGCAGAATGCCGTCGGTCATGAATTTGACCACGGTATTGCGTGCAGTGCGGTCATCGAAACGGACTTTATAGCCGACCTCGGCGCCGCATTCGCATCCGGTTTCGGCGGCGAAACGGCGGGCGAGCGAAGAGGCAGCGATCCGTCGGGGCTGGGTGCAGCCGATCCGGCCGTAACGTCCGAACCCGGCAGCCAGGGCGATCTTGGGCAGCTGGGTGGTCTTGCCGGAGCCGGTGGCGCCGCAGACGATCACCACGGGATGGTCTTTCAGCGCCTGCGTGATCTCATCGCGTTTGGCGGCGATGGGAAGCTCGGGATCGGTATCGGTTTTCAGACGTTCGGCAAACCGGGTCAGAGCATGGGCGGAGAGGTTTTCCAGATAAGCGCAGAAATTTTCCTGTTCGGAACGTGCAAGGGTCCCTGCCGTTTTCAGGCGGGCGGCGACCCGTGCCCGGTCACGCAGAAGCAGCTGACGGAAGAGGTATTCCGCCTTCCGGCACAGGGAAGAGTCCGTGGTATCCGAGCTGTTCATGATCGATGCCGGGCTCCTGCGGAACCAGCCTCACAGCAGGCAGGAAAAACTCAGGCCTGCTGTTCCGGAGCGTCCGCTGAATCCGCCGCCGGTTCGGACACGGCGTATTGGGCCAGGATCCGGGAGAAGTCCGGCATGGAGTAAGGTTTCTTGATGAAGTCATTCACGCCGAGTTCACGGAGAGGCGCGATGATCTCATCAGCTTCGGAATCGACCAGGACCGCAATATTGCAGGCCGGATTCATCTGTCTGAGACTGCTGACCAGTTCGGCATCGCGGATGGAACCGCTGGTCAAATTGCTGATCACACAATTGATGACCGGATCGCCGGTATTGAGCGAGTCGGCATACGTATTCAGCGCCTTGTAACAATTGTCGCAGTAGATCACACTGTAGCCGAATTTTTCCATCAGCCGGGTGGTGATCTCGCTCAGGAAAATGTCATCGCTGACGAACAGGATATTGCCCTGACCGTATACGATGTTGGAATCGTCGCCGGTCAGATTGGAGGTCTGTTCGGACTCGGCTTCCTCGGAGACGCCGGGCATTTCGGGCAGGTAAATCTTGAACACGGTGCCGTTTCCGGGTCTGGAGTTGACATCGAAATAACCGCCTTGGCCGTTGATGATGTTGGCGACAATGCTCAGACCCAGGCCCTTGTGTTTTTCGGGATCCTTGGTGGTGAAGAACAGGTCGTACATGCTGGGCTGGATCTCAGGCGGAATGCCGACGCCGTTATCGGAGATCATGATCACCCAGTACGGGGGTTCCTTGACCGCATGACGGAAACGCATGATGCGGTCGCAGACCAGAGTTTCGCCGGAAATCTTTTCCACGGAAACGGAAATGATGCCGCCGGGTTCAGCGCCTTCCGGCTTCATTTCGGTCAGGGCCTCGGCAGCATTGTTCAGCAGGCAGAACATGGCGCGCGACAAGGCAGCGGGGTCGGCCATAATCCAGGATTTGGACTCATTCTGGGAGACTTCCACGTTGATGCTCGGATCAAAAGTCTTCAGACAGATCCTGAGGGTATACATGATCAGTTCATTGAGGTCGATCTGGACATTGTTGAATTTACGTTCGGCCAGAGTGGTGACATATTTCTGAGGCAGCGCAGTCCATTCCGAGAGGGTGCTGCTCAGATAAGAGGTATAAGGAGTGATCTCGGCAGCCACGCCGCGGGCTTCGGAAATCTCGTTGACAGCATTGATGATGCCTTCAGCCTGCTGCTGCAGCGCTGCAGATTCGCGCATCACCAGATCCATGCCGGAACCGATCAGCTGGGCGCCGCGGACGCGGACCTGATGGGCCTCCTCCGTTGCGAAGGTGGTCACGTCATCGATTTTCACCAGCAGGGCCTTCTGGGCCTTTTTTCCTTTTCCGGAGGAGATCAGCGGCACACAGAGCATATCGACGATCCGGAGAGGACCTTTGTTGATATGCATATGTTCATGGAAATTATAATGCCGCTGCTGGGAGTAAAGCACTTTGTCGAAAAAGGCCTTGAGGGCTTTGAACGCGGGAACCAGATCATAAATATTTTTGCCGACCGCCTCGTCGCTCTTCAGATCGAAATACCGTTCGGCATTCCCGTTCCAGGATTGGATGATTCCGGAACTGTCAAAAGTGAGCAGGACGGAATCCAGGCCCTGCATGACGGCGTGGAAATTGGCATTGACGGAATTCAGTTTGGTTTCTTTGTTCCTGATGTTCCGTTCATTGACGAAAATCACGAAAAAGATGCCGGCGAAAGCCAGGATATTTCCGATGATCAGGATGATGTAAATATACCCGATGAAATGAGTTTCATTCTGAATCAGGGCGTTCCGCTCTTCATCGGACGCATCGAGACGGTCGATCGCATTTTTCACGATACGGGAGCACTGGTCCATCTTCTGTTTTTTCTTGACAGGATCCTTTTCCGAATATGCATCCTGCGCCAGATCCTGGAACTGGCTGACATTGTTGTCCAGTTTCAGGTTGGAAATCTTGCCCAGGGCCTTGGCTTTGACCAAGGCTTTTTCCAAATGGGAATAAACATGTTTTTTCAAGTCGAAACTTTTGCCCCGCAGGATGATATCGCTCAGATTCTTTTCGGCGGAATCGAGTTCATGCCGCAATTCTTTGCTGGTCTCGCCAAAGGAGGTATAATCCGAACTCATGGCCCGGATCGTCGAATAAGCATAAATGTTCATTACGGTGATCAGGACGAAAACGATACCTACCGTAATGTAAAGCACGAGCATGTCGGAAGAATTCTTTTTCAAGCCGAAATTCAGTTTCATGATTCCACCTTTCAGTCAACAAAACGCCATCAATAAAAATTTACAGATAATAATATAGCATAGCGGAGATTGATTTTCAATCTCCCGCCGTGAAGGAACAGAAAAAATTACCGTTTTTTTTCAGTCTTAACCAAGGTGCTGCGCCACAGTTCGATCAAGTCTTTCCCTTTGGCGAATTCGCGTTCGAAACCATCGAAATCACCGGAAGCGATCAGTTTTTTCAGTTCGGAACAGCGCTGCTCGTAAAAATCCATGGCCTCGAGCACGGCGGCCTGGTTATGGGACAGGATCTCTTTCCACATTTTAGGAGACGAGGCGGCCACGCGGACCGTATCGCGGAATCCGGAAGCACAGCCGGCAAACCGCTGGTCACGGTCGGACTCGGGCACATCCAGCACACTCAAAGCCAGGGCGCAGGAAACCACATGCGGGACATGGCTGGTATTGGCCACCAGCCAGTCATGATCTTTCGCATTCAGTCTCCGGGTTTTGCTTCCGACCTTATGCCAGAGCGATTCGACCTGCAGGATATCGGCTTCGGAGACGCCCTGCGGCGGGACGATGAATACCGTCGCTCCGGCATAAATTCCCCGCACCAGCGATTCCGGGCCGGATTTTTCAGTCCCCGCCATCGGATGACTGCCGACAAAACGGATCCCGTTTTCGACGGCGGCTTTTTCAATGCAGCCTTTGACGCTGCCGATATCGGTCACGAGGGTCTTCTTCATCAATTCCGCATAACGGCTGAAAAATTCCATGATCACAGGAACCGGCAGACAGAGGACTGCCAGATCCGCTTTCGTCAAAGCATCTTCCACACTGGGACAGTCTTCTTCGATCAGACCGGTCTCCCTGGCCCATTTACTGACTTCGGGGCGCCTGCTCCAACCCAGCCGGATGCAAGCCCCCTCGAGGGAAGCGCAGAGACTGCAGCCCAACATCCCAAGTCCGATGACGGCTATTTTTTCCATAGTATGATTCTCCATTTTACATTCATCGGGCAACATATGCCGCCTCCCATAAAAAAGCCGCCGGGCCATCACAACGGTTCAGCGGCTGGAACTGGATCCCGAAGAAATATTATTTTCTGGCTTTCTCTTTGGTTTTTTCTTTGGAAGCAGCTTTGGGAGCCTCTTTGGTTTTTTCTTTGGGAGGCTCTTTGAGCATCACGCCGGCCTCTTTCCGGGCTGCTTCCAGATCGGCGGGAAGGGAACTGAATTTATCCAGTTTATATTCCCGCAGTCCCATGGAATTCATCAGGCGGTAAAATGAAATATAATAATCGGCAAGGGCAAGAGTGCGTTCGATTCTGGACTCGGCAGTGGTCAGGACCATGTGATCGATCTCCAGCTGAGAAAGATCACTGACCGTCACCTTCTGGTTTTTCCTGGCGGCTTTGAGGGTTTTGTCATAATTCTGAAAAGATTTCTCGGCCCGGGAATAAATTTCTTTATTGGCCATGATATTGGCATGAGAAATGCGGACCTGGGAAATCACCGCGATGGACTGGGCGAAAGTGCGCATGGTTTCCGCATCAGCCTGGCGGTAATATGCCATGGTCTGAGCGATTTTCTGCGGCAGTTTCAGCAGGTTGAAGGCCGCGACGACCCCCATTTCCCACCAGTTCTGGTTATACAGGAAGGAATTGTTCACGTTATTGAAGTCGAGGAAGATCCGGGCATTGGGGAACATGGTGAGGATGGCTTTCCGGCATTCGATCAGGCTGATATGACGCTGGATTTCCGTTTCCTGCAGTTCGGGACGGCGAATCAGGGCGATCTGCTCCATCACATCCAGCGAAGGCAGGACCTCATCGGAAGGCATCTTATCCAGGAAGGAATCATCAACGGTGATTTCTGCGGAAGGATAAAAACCGAGGAGGGCACGGAGCTCAACGCAGGCGTTGTAATATTCCTGTTCATAGGCAGCCTGGCGACGTTCCATTTGATTGAATCTGCGGATCTCCTCAAAGGCGCGGAAGGGGGTGATCTTATTTTCTTTGCGCAATTTCCTGATGGTCGCGTCGCGGTCGCGGCAAATCACCAGCATTCCGCTGGTGATACCCCAGGCAGTCTGGGCGGCTGCCACGCGGCAGTAGGCGTTGATGATGTCCAGCGTAAGATTCTGAGCCATCCGTTCGGTCCGCTGTTTGCGCAGCAGCACCCGGTCATGAGCCTGTTGGGTATTGAAGAAAGCCAGACCGAAATCCATCACACTCAGCGCCAGGTCGATATTGAAAGTATTGAGTACTTTATCCTGGTTCTGGCTGGCGCCGTAAGTAGCGCCGTCGGAATCATACGCTTTGCTGCTGGAAGCCGGGATATTGGTCCGTCCGGAAAAACCGTCGTTGATATTGAGTTCAGGCAGCATTCCCAGCAGTTCCGCAGTCCGCAGTTCCGCCGCGATATCTTCTTCCTGCTGCTTGACTTTCAGATCCAGATTGTGCTTCAGCCCGATCGCGATACATTCGGCCAAGGTCAATTTCTTGTCCGGCACCATTTTCCGGAGTTGGGAATATTCGAAATAACGGATGGCTTTTTCCGCCCGTTCATTCCGGTAATCTTTTTCAGTCTGGCATCCGGTCAATACCAGAATGCCGGCAATACCCGTTAAAACCAACAGCGTTCTCAGCATAAATACGCTCCAATCTTTGATTCTATGACTTGTTTATACATATTCTCACGCTATAAGGTAATTCATTTCCGGCAAAATGCAAGTAAAAATAGCGTTCCGGACCAAAAAAATTACCGGTTTTTTAGTCAAACCGCAAAGGAAAACCGGAAAACGGACCTGGTCAGCCCTGCAATGCGGCACGGATGATCGTGGAGATCAACCCCTGATAAGGATCACCGTCAGGATGATACAGCGCGAAAATCTGCGGGCTCCAGCTGCGGACCGGCTTCAGTCCGGGGATCCCGTTGACCTCCATGATCCGCAGTTTTCCGTCACGCCCTTCCCGCATATCGATCCGGATATGATCGCGGCAGTCCAGCGCCTCCGAGGCCTGCCGGGCCAGTTCCACGGCTTCATCGAAGTGGTCTTTCGGGATGGAGATTTTGGTCACCCCTACTCCCCGAAGATCGCTGCGCAGGATCGGATATTTGCCGTACAGGGAAGGATCGACGCTGACCAGTCCGGGCAGGATCTCCTGATATTTGCCGTTGCCGATCACCATGACCGTATATTCACGGCCGGGCAGATATTCTTCGATCAGGGCTTCCTGTCCCAATTCCTTCTGGATAAAAGCGATCTGGGCGGCCAGCGCCTCAGGAGTCTCCGCCACGCTCTTGTCGCTGATCCCGATGGACCGCGATTCCCCGTTCGGCTTGACGAACGCCGGAAAGAAATCGATATCTTCCGCCCGATGCGGAGGACAAAGCACATGTTTCGGGACCCGGACGCCCGCCCGGCTCAGGATCTCGTGGGTAGAGAATTTACCGATCAGGTTCTTCATGGTCCGGGCGGAAGGTCCGACATAGGGGATCTTCCATTCATCAAGCAGATCGGCGACCCAGACGATGCCGTCGCCGGCGGCACCGATGATATCCGCCCGGGCGGAAAAGAAATAGAGTGAGCTCCAGACCAGATCGCAGGGGCCTTCCGCCAGTCCTTTTTTCAATTCCTCCGGATTTTCCGCACAGACGATCCGGCAGCCGGCTCCGGACGCCAGAATGGCATCCCGGACCGCTTCCGTCACATGCATGTTTCCCCAGCCCTGCGCATCGCCGGCTTCACCCGTCACCAGAACCACGTGTTTCATCTTATTTCCACTCCTTGATTATTCCACTCAATCCCCGGCCGATGCTCTGCAGGATGCCGAAATCGATCAGCTGGGTTTTCTCATCCATATAATATTTAGCCACCTCGATGGAAAAGACGCAGACCCGGCTGTCATTTTCCACCAGTCTTCTACCGAACACGCCGCCGCCGAACGGCTGATTTTCCCTGGTATGGTTGACCAGTCCGGAAATTTCAAGCGCGGCAATCCGCCGGATCAGCTCTTCGGCACGATCCCGGTATTGCGGCAGCACATTGCGCGTCCCCACACAGAACAGCGGCACCGGATCCAGTCCTTTTTCCACTTGACGCGAGGGATTGAAGGAATGGATGTCGAACACATAGCAGCGTCCGAATTTTTCCGCCATCGCATGGGTATAATCCGCCATGAAATGGTGAAAATGATCATATTTCGCCAGCGTTCGGCGGTTGATCTCTTCCGGCGGAGGTTTCTTGTAAATCTGAATTCCCCAGAACCGTTCGGCAGTCAGCGGCAGCGTTATATCGCGGTCGCGGTTGATGTCATATTCCGCACGGGAATCGTCCGCCAGCACGATATCCGGACAGCTTTCGATCAGCAGCGAGGTTCCGTAATCCTCTTCGGAACGCCGCTTATAATCATCGGCCAGCAGATATGGCTGCAGTTCCTTCCGGATGCGGCTGCCCCCATGGATCGCGGTCGCCACGACCGGACTGTTCCCGCTCAGACGGGCATAAAAACCGTCATACTGGATCCCATCCATTTCGGTTTCCTTTATAAATAGAATGTTATTGAAAAAAATGTGATGAAACATACAGCCGGAATCGGTTTTTTTCAAGCGAAAAAAAAGATTTTGCGGGATTTTTCAGGCGGCGGTGATATTCAGCTGCCGCGATCGACGGACAGGACGGACCTGACAGAGGGGACGGACTCGGAAGAAATGAAAAAAGCCGTTTTTTTCTTTTTCCCCCTTGTAAGATTTCAAAAACGTGATATTTTATATGCTATATTTTTCTTAACTCATAAGGAGGTTTTACAGATGAAGAAAGTCCTCATTCCCACGAAACTGGATAAGGAAGTTTCGAGAATTCTTGGCGATGCGGGTTTTGCTGTGGTGCAGAATCCGGAAAAGACCGTTGCCGACCTGGCCGCGGAAAACACCGATGCGGAAGTCATCATCGTCCGCAGTGAAAAAGTCACGCCGGAAATCATGGACAAGCTGCCTGCCCTGCGGCTGGTGGTCCGTGCCGGTGCCGGATTCGACAATATCGACACCAAATATGCCCGCCGGAAAAACGTGGATGTGATGAACACGCCGGGCGCGAACTCCAACGGCGTGGCCGAAGAAGTCGTCGCCCTGGCCCTGGCAGCCTACCGTAAAGTGGTTCCCGCCGATATCTCCACCCGGGCCGGCAAATGGGAAAAATCCAAATTCATGGGCCGTGAACTCACGGGCAAGACCGTCGGCATCCTCGGCCTCGGCAACATCGGACGTCTGCTCGCCAAACGCCTCTCCGGTTTCGAGGTCAAGATCCTGGCTTTCGACCCCGTCCTCTCCGCCGACAAGGCTGCCCAGCTCGGCGTCAAACTCTGCTCCGTCGAAGAAATTTTCTCCCAGGCGGACATCGTCAGCCTCCACATTCCGGAAAACGATTCCACCCGCGGCATGATCAACGGCAAACTGCTCTCCCTGATGAAGAAAGGCGCCATGCTGATCAACTGCGCCCGCGCCGGCATCGTCGATGAGGAAGCGATCCGCGCCGCCAAGGCCGAAAAAGAGCTGATCTTCTGCAACGATGTCTACAAGAAAGACGCCGAAGGCGAAAAGAGCGTCACCGATATCGCCGATATCATGCTGCCCCACCTCGGAGCCAACACCAAGGAAGCGAATTTCCTGGCTGCCAAACGGGCCGCCGATCAGACCGTTGCATATTTCAAGGACGGCGTCACCACCTGCGTGGTCAACAAAGGCGTGCCCGACGGCATGGATGAAAAATTCCAGACGCTCGCTTCCCTGCTGGCCGGAGTGGCCGCTTCCTATCTCGGCGGCGAACAGATCCGCCGCATCGAGACCAGCTTCTACGGCAAACTCCATGCGTTCGGCAAATGGATGCTCGCCCCGATCACCGGCGGGATCTCCAAGGATTTCGACCCGTATCTGAGCGCGGCCGATGCCATGGAATTCCTCAAGGCCCGCGGCATCGAAGTCGTGGACCGTGAAGTCGACAATGAAAAACATTACGGTGAATCAGTCACCATCGACCTGATCACCACATCCGGTGCGGTTTCCGTCCGCGGCACCCTGACCGAAAACCAACTGCTGCTCTCCCGGATCAACAAGTTCGACAAGATCTACCTCGACCTGACCGGCAACCATCTGTTCGTGGAATACAGCGACGCCGCCGGCATCATCGGCAAGATCGCCAGTCTGCTCGGCGCCAACTCGATCAACATCATCGACATCCGCGCCCCGCAGGACCTGGAAAAGAACCATTCGCTGGCCATCATCAAAACCAACGTGCCGGTTCCCGCCGCGCTGATCGAACAGATCAAGGCGGATGTCAAAGCCGTCAAAGCTTTCTCATTCTCCTGCTGATGAACCCCGATTCATCCAGACGAAACACCTCCGCCCGCACTGCCGGCACGGAGGTGTTTTTGGCTTTCGGCACCAGCAAAGGCGACCGGGAAGCATTCGTCAGGTTCGCTCTGGATGAACTCAGAAAAGGCAATTTCATCATTCAACAGGTCTCACCGCTCTATGAGACCGATCCGGTTGACTGCGAGGACGGTGTTCCCCCGTTCCTGAACGGAGTCCTGCAGGGAGTCTGGAACGGTTCCGCCGAAGAGCTGCTGGATCTTTGCCAAAGCATCGAACGCCGCGCCGGACGCCCGGAAAAACACAGTTCCAGGCAGTCCCGTGAACTCGACCTGGATATTATTCTGTTCGGACAGGAAATCATTCGCACGGAGCACCTGACCGTGCCGCATCCGCGGGCTTTTCAGCGGTCATTCGTGCTGACGCCGATGAACGATATCGTGCCGGATGCCGTGTTTCCCGACCGGGGGAAAACGGTTTCGGCACTGCTGCGTGAACTGCCCGAACCTGGCGGCTTCCGGTCATATTCTGCAAAACTTTAACTAGGAAGGATTTATACCCATGAAAAGAATCTGCATGTCTGTTTTCTTCGCCTCGGCGCTGCTGCTCGGCGCGGCGGAAACCATGACCGTCAGCCGTGACGGCGACAACATTGAGATCCGGACAGATTTTCCGGGCGGATACACCCTGTATCAGACCGGCTGGGCCCAGGGACCCAACCGGCAGTTCAACTTCAAACGCGTGATGCTGAACAAAGGGAAAAGTCCTCTGCTTACGGTCAAGTACAGCGGTGACGATGCCTGCCCGTGGAACCTCAACAGCACTTATATCGGCGCCAATCACGGCGATTCCATCAATTCCGGCCTGATCTTCGACCAGCCGCACGGTCTGACCGAAAAAGACTGCGGCAGCAAATGGACCGATCCCAAAGGCAAAAATTTCTACATCACGAAAATCGAAAATCCCAAAGTGGTCTGGATGCTTTCGGACAACATCTCCAAAAACAAGGACATCTGGCAATTCTTCCGTCCGAACCCGAAACTGCCCCTGCGCAATGCCGACGGCCGCGAACTGAAGGGTTTCAAGGTGCAGTTCCGTCAGCTCTATTCACCTGTCCGGATCCTCAGCCGGAAATATCTGGCCGACGGCAAGCCCATGCAGGAAAAAGCCGACCTCAAATGCGGCGTTTTCACCATCGAGGAAGAATATGACATCATCGCCACGGATGCGATCCTCAAGCACGTCATCGCCAATGCCGGCCGCCAGGTCGCTTTCAATGAGCCCGGACTGGACCGCTTCCTGAACCAGAAGATCGTCTACAGATTCTATCCCGATTCCTCCTGCATCGTCACCCATCACGTCAAGTTCCATCGCGATGTCCGCCTCGGCTACATGGGATTCATCCAGGCGATCATGATGAATAAAGGAAAATATGGCAAGTATCTTTATTACATCCCCAAGATCAAACCAGTCAAACACGACAATCAGGAATGGGATTTCGCCAATCTGGTCGATTTCACCCGGCCGATCAAAGGCAGCATGTATGTCAAAGCCGCCGATTTCGAAAATCCGGCCAGCATGCCGGAACGGTTCGTCCAGTATCTGAAGGACGGCAAAGGGCTGCCCGATATCGGTTTCGTCTGCGGTTATTCGCTGCTGGAAGGCTGCACCACGCCGGAAGAACACGGCAAAAACGCCGCCATCGCGTTGTTCCTTTATAAATCCCACAAGACCTATCCGCATGCGCTGGACGGCGGAAAACTCAGATACATCAAAGCCGGACAGACTTTTTACTGCATGGCCTACCGGCAGTATTTCGATCCGAATCAGGGATATTACCTGAACCGCCAGGGCAAATATCTGGTCATGTATGCCGATTTCCACGAACCGGTCTCCGGCAAGACCATCGCCCTGCCGGAAAAATTGCGCGGGATCAAGCCGGAACTGGTCGAAAAATCCGGCACGGTCTCCTTTGGGCTGTCCGGCGACTCTCTCAAATTCGACTCCACGGGCAAAAACGGTTATTGCGTGCTGAAATTTGAAAAACCGGAGTAAAACGACCTTCGGAACGCGTCAAATCGGTTTGTCAAGTGTAAAAAGCCGGGTTTCAGCAGGATTTTTCTGAAAAATTTTTGATTTCCGGTATTGTATTTTTACGGATTGATGTTAATATAACCGACAAAGCCCGGTTTTCCGGACATTCAACCATTAACCCAAGGAGCAGGAAAATGCAGGAACTCTACAACGTGAAGAAAAAAGCCAAAGTCAAAATCGACGAATCCAAATGCACGAAGGTGATTTATTCCAAGAAGACCAAAAGCGGCGCCATCCAGGAACACTATGCCATCAAGGCTGTCGATGATGACGGCACCCATCTGACCAAATTCATCACCAAGGCAGCTTATGATGCCCTGAACTGCAAGGCTGCCAAAGCCTGATCGCTTCATCAGCTGATTTCAGTCCGGCATTCGGGTTATTTTATCCAATGCCGGATTTTTTTATCTGAAAGCAACTGTCATGCCGCCTGCCCCGGCAGGACCGTTCTTTTCCTCTTTTTCATCGATCCAGAACCCCATAAGAACAGGAGCCGCAGCCATGAAAATCACGGTTTGGCTGATTACAGGATTGAGTATCGCCCTGCCGCTTTTCGGACAATGGAATGCAGCAGATAAAAATGAAAAACTGGTCCTCCAGACCCCGGGCCTGAAACTGGTCCGGATGAATCAGGACACCTTGCTGAAAGCTGCCGCCGATGAGGCGATGCGCAAATGGAAAGGCGAGCTGTCCGAACAGTCTTTTGCCAAACTGAAAAATGCCGCTCCGGCTGATGAGGAAGTACAGAAAAGATTTCCCAAAAGCATTTCCCCGTATGCACGGATCAAAGGGGTCGATCCGAACCAGAAAGTTTATGTCGCCGCCTCCCTGAAAGGCAATGACTGGAAAAGCGTCCGCGGCCTGTTCTCCTACTGCCCGTTCTGCGGAGCGGAAAATTATTCGACCCGGTTCGATGCCAAAAATCCGGACAAGGCCGTGACCGGCTGCTGTAAAACCGAACTCTACCGCACCGGCTATCCCGCGGACTACCGGTTCAAGCCCAATGCGTATGCTTCTTTCCGTTATCTGGACGACTCAATCCGCAAGATCCCGTGCACGATCTACAAAGACAAGGACGGCAATGAATGGGAACTTTTCATCCATCATATTTTTGACAATGCCTACTGGGTCAAGGCGGCAAATGACCTGGTCGGCTACATGAACCGGTATAAGGAGACCGGCAATCCGCTGTATCCGTATAAAGCGGCGCTGATCCTGGACCATGCCGCCGATACCTATTACGCCCTGCCGCTGGCATTCAGCAATCTCTTCGCCAAAGGCAAGGACGGCCTGGAACTGAGCCGCGCCGAGTGGGAAAACGTCCGCCGTCCCGTGGTGTTTCAGCACAATGAACTCGGTCCTTGGAACCGGCGTCGGCCTTTTTCCGCCGGCGACAAAGGCTGGATCAACATGCACAAGGAGGCGATCTGGTGCGAACCGTTCGCCCTGATGCGGCATCATCCGGCTTTCAAATACTATTCCAAGATGAAATACGGTTCGGAAGATGCCCTGGAAAAGAAAGTGATCCGGAAACTCATGCGCGAGATCATCCTGACCTATAAAGCATGCTTCTCTCAGCGGCTCATGACCAATTATCAGGAGGCCAATTACAAGGATCTGCTCATTGCCGGGATCCTCGCGCAGGATCATTTCATCGTTGATTTCGCCGCCGCCAATCAGGAACTGACTCTCTATAACCATCATTATCAGGACGGCCTGAACGGCGAAGGCGCGCAGAACTATATGGCCATGCTGAACTCATACTATTATCCCTACATGAACGATCCCCGCGGCTACAGTCTGCTGAACCCGGATTTCCGGAAAGACAATCCGTTTTTCGCCCGCGCAATGGCCGCCTGGAAGCAGCTCTTCACCACCCGGGGGGTTTTTCTGGAATTCGGTGATCAGCATCAGTTCATCCAGTATGATTTCCCGCTCAAAGGCAAGTATGAACACCTGAAAGCAAAATACGAAGAAACTCCAAGCATGAACTTCCCGGGATACGGCGTCGGGATCCTCCGCCTGGGCGGGAAAGATCAGCGGTTGGAAGCCTCGCTGCATTACAGCCGCGCCACCTTGCACAATGCGTCCGACATGCTGGGGATGTCGGTGTGGTTCGACGGGGTTCCGGTGATCCGGACCGGCGGCTACTGTTCCTATTGGCGCATTGCCACCGGAAAAGAAGTCGATCTGCTCAACCAGATGAACTTTCCCAGAAAGGTGCTGAAAGCCCCGAGGACCGGCGATTCGTTCCCCTGGCTGATCAGTCATTCGCCCGTGGAACAGAACACCGTGACCGTCAATGACCTGCCGTCCGGACAGGGCTGGGGCTACAACCGCGGCAGCAGTGAACTGGTGACCTTCAAAGGCGGGGAAAAATACAGTGATCCGGAAAAATCTTTTCAGGTTTTGGAAGCCCGGGCCCTGGGCGAATTCGAAAAATACCAGCCGGGAACCGTGAAGGAATTCCGCCGCGCTCTGCTCGGCGTGGAAACCCCCGATCAGAGAGCTTACCTGGTGGACATCCTGACCATTCACGGCGGCAAAAATCATACTCAGTATTATTCCTCCTGGGGCGAGCGGACCGCCGGACCGGAACCGAAAGGGACGACCAGTCCCTCGCTCACCCAGGCCTGGTTCAACGGGAACAAACCCAAAATCAATCATCCGAATGCGTCGGTCCGCTGGTGGATCAGCCGCTTCCTGCAATGCTTCGACCATGTCAGAGAAGTCAGGGAACTGACGTTTTCCGGTCAGCCGTGGACCATCCAGTGGAATGCGGATTATTACGCCTACCGCCGGGATGCCGACGGCAAATGGGATCCGCTGCGATCCGCCGGCAGCCGGAAAGGCAAAGCTGCCATCCGCATGACCGGCGTCCCGCTCGATGATACGCCGACCACGCTGTGGCATGGTCTGGCGCCCTGGAGTCCCGCTCTGAACCGGCAGCCGCTGCGGAACGGCAGATTCTCTTCTTACCTGACCGCTCCCTTCGAGAACGCCATGGATATTTCCATTCAGCGCAGGACTTCCGGAAAACCGGGGCTCGAAAGCCGGTTCGTCAATGTTTTCGAGGGGCTGTATCCGGACAGCAAGCCGGTGGTCGCGGGCGTGAAAAAAGTCCTGGCCAACCGCGATCAGACCGCGCTGGAGATCCGGCTCGCGGATCAGTACCGCGACCTGGTGATCTGGCAGCAGAAAAACCGGCGGATCGAACTGGATGACGGGATCTCCACTGATGCGATGTATGCGCTCGTCCGCAAAGATCCGGACGGCAAAATCGTCAAGACCCACATGGTGCGCGGCACTTATCTGAAAAAGAATTCGAAAGACCTGCTCAAACAGCCGGTCCCGCAGCTGACCGGAACCATTGCCGACATTTTCGGCGACATCACCGGCGACCGTACCCGGTCCGAGATGGAGATCGTTCCGGATCAGACCTGGGATCCGAAAACTCTTCCGGGACAGATCCTGTATATCGCCACGACCCGTGAAGACGGTCACCGGCCGGTCACCGAATGTTACACGATCGAATCGGCGCAGCGGCTGAAAAACGGACGGATCCGCCTCAAATTCGCCTTTACGGCGCCTTTCATCGCCGGCTGGCATCAGGTGATCGAATTCGACCCGAAATCCCCGAACGTGCTGCGGACCAACCGGCCCATGATCAAATACGCCAACCAGCCCTGGTATGAGGGCGCCAAAGTCCTCTTCCCGGCCCGCGGCAAAACTTATGTGATCAAGGCGACCGAAGATTCCCGCGGCGGTTCGGGCGGAACTTTCCTGACCCTGCGGCCGGGTTCCGATCCCGCCGGAGACGGGATCAGATCCGGAGACTGGTATATCATCTACTCGATCGAAGCCGGACAGAAGGTGTCCATTCCCCTGTCGGCCTCCTCGGCCTCCAGGTGAAACCGACTTGAAATCAGAAGAAAACAGGAGCAAATGTAAAATGAAAAATGAACTGCTGGTGGAACGGCTCTTTGCCTGTGATGCCGTGATCGGCCGGCCGCAAGTGCCTTTCCCCGGACCTGAACCCGTGCTCGAAGACCTGCGCCGCCGGTTCGAACGTTTCCCCATCGAACGCGCGCTGGTCCGCAGTGCGGCCGGCAATTATGCACTTCACGACCTGGCCAACCAGACCCTGATCCGTCATCTCGCCGGACAGGATGCCTATGAAGGAGTCTATCAGATCGATCCCCTGGATGTGCCGGAACACTTCGCCCGGATCCGGCAGTACCGGATGCGCAGCGTCAGCCTGAAACCCAACAACAGCTACCGTCCTTTCTGCCTTTTCCCGTGGTGTTGCGGCGATCTCTATAAAATGCTCGAGGAAAAGAAGATCCCGCTGCTGCTCGAATGGGGCTCGACCGTTCCCAATGAACTCCATGAAGCCATGACCGCTTTTCCCGGTCTGCGCGTGATCATGTTGTCGATCCCCCGCAGCGGCAGGCAGTGCATGGTGGAAGCCCTGATGCGGCAGCACAAAGAACTGTATCTGTGTCTGCATACCCGTTTTTCCGTGTTCGGCGGGTATCCGGCGCTGTGCAGGGAATTCGGCTCCCACCGGTTTGTCTGGGGCTGCGGTTATCCCGAGACCGAAGAAGGCTCCGCCGTGACCGGTCTCTTCTATTCCGGTCTGGATCAGGCTTCGCTGGAAGCGGTCGCCCACGGCAATATCGAACGGCTCTTGAGCGAGGTGGAATTATGAAACATGATATTCTGGAAGAACGCGCCCTGAAGGGTCTGCCGCTGAACTGTCTGGTGATCGATGCGCACGCACATATCGGAACCGGTTCCTATTTCCCGCTTTATGCCAACACCGCCCGGTCTTTCCTGGAATGCATGGATCGGACCGGCTGCAGCAAGTGTTTCATCAGCCATTATTCCGGACTGATCAACTATACCGATCTGGCCCTGGAGGAGATGAAGGAGATCATCGCCGTCTGTCCGGACCGGTTACATGGTTACATCACTGCCGATGTGGCCTACGAAAAGGATATCGCGCGCCAGCTCCAGGCCGGCTATGACCTCGGGTTCCGCGCGGTCAAGATCCATGTCTCCTCTTCCGGACTGCCCTATTCCCATCCCAATTATGACCGGATCTACGCGTTCACCGATGAACATCGGATGCCCATGCTGATCCATACCTGGGGAAACGAACTCAAAGATCTGGAAGGACAATATGAAAAATATCCTCATATTTCCTTTATCCTCGGCCATGCCGGATGCTGCATGAAGGAAGAATATGTCCGGCATGCCAGAACTTACCCCAACGTCTTTCTGGAAACCTGTTTTTCCGCCTCGCCGAAAGGCCTGATCGAATATTTCGTCCGGCAGGGATTGACGGACAAACTGCTCTGGGGCAGCGATATGAATTTCTACAACAGCGAACACCAGATCGGACGGGTGGTCTTTGCGGAAATATCCCTGGAGGACAAATACAAGATACTGGGACGGAATGCGGCAAGGATCCTGTTGAACAGAGAGGCATAAGAGGAACGCGGATCCGCTAAAATTTTATGTTTTTTAACGCCGCGGATCCATTTTCTTCTTGATAAATGGAGAAAACACTGGTATATTATTTTGAAACAGTCATTTTTAGTGTCCGGCAAATCCAAAGGAGAAAAAAGTCATGAAACAACCGTCATGCACTGATCGGGTCCAGATCGGACCGGTCGTTTCAGTAAAGGCTCATTTTACGCTCATAGAACTGCTCATCGTCATAGCGATCATTGCCATTCTGGCGGGAATGCTGCTGCCGGCCCTCAGCAATGCCCGGGCCCAGGCGCGGCAGATCAACTGCCTCAGCAATATCCGTCAGATCCATTCCCAGGTGGCGATGTATATTCAGGATTGGTCGGAATGGCTGCCCGCTGTCAATGCCAGGACTAACGCTGCTACCACCGACGGACCGGAATGGTGGTTCAAGGCCGTCGGGCTCAATCCCAAACTCCAGGTCGGCTGTCCCGATGCGGAAAAAGCCAAACCCAATGATTACGGCCTTATTGCTTATGGCCTCAATCTGCGTTTCGGCGGCAGTCTCCATGGACGCTATGTGAGAACGCAGATGATCCAGTATCCGGGAGTCGGGGTCCTGGTGGCGGATTCCTCTTCGCAATATGATTACAATGCCTGGATACCCGATCCGAGCAAAGCCAGGGCCGTCGCGATCGATTATCAGGCGATGCTTACCCACGTGGTGCGCTACCGTCACGGCAACAAAAAACTGCCGCTGCCGACCTCGGACAGCTTTTTCCGCGGCGGTATATCCTGCCGTGCTTCGGCAGCCTTTCTGGACGGCCATGCCCAGTTAATGACCGCGGCCCAGCTGGAAGCGAAAACCGACCGGCCGACCGTGGCCGGCCACCATTGGACCTGCAACTATTTCAAATATTTCTATGCCTGCTACAGTTACTATGACGTGAGCACCGGCACTTACGGAACTTTTTGACGGCTCGGCCCGGACTGCCGGCCTGGGAAATTCCGGATTTGTACGGGCTGAATTTCCGCTGCAGACAGGAAAAAAGATGCAGAAAAGTGCAAAAAAGTGGAAATTCCGCTTGCATTTTTCACAAAACAGAGTATATTGTTCGTCTCTATGTTGCTAATGTTGACAATGTTCGGGCAGCATGGAGAAGATTCCGGGCATGCGGAAGTCCGTATGCAGAACGAAAAACAGGATAAGGTAAAAACCAAAAATGGTCAAGATCAGACTGAAAAAGACTGGTGCGAAGAACTGGATCAGCTTCCGCGTGGTTGCGACGGACATCCGTTCTTCCCGTGACGGCTACACACTGGAAACCCTCGGCTACTACGATCCGAAAAAGAGCGATGAAAAAGTCAATGTCGAACGCATTGAATACTGGCTCGCGAACGGCGCCCAGATGAGCGAAACCGTTGCCGACATCTACAAGCGTGCCAAAGAGGGCAAATCCAAAGTGCGCGGCGCTGCCGATCCCTACACCAAAAAGAAAAACTTTAAGAAGGATGCTGCGGCTCAGTCTTGAGCCCGTTCGTGATTCGTGATCCCGTTCCCCGATCGGAAGATCCCGGACGGATGTCTTTACGAACCAATGCATTCAGGAGCAGTTATTGTGGCTATCGTGACGTTTTTTAAGAAACTGTTCAGCGGCGACATGGAAGATGCTGCCGGCAGTTCCGTAAAATCCGCTGAAGCACCCTCCGCAGCTCCGGCCGGGAACGGCCGTGCCGTTTCCCTCAAGGATCTGGAAGGTTTTGTGAGTTATGTGGTTACTGCGCTGGTCGATTATCCCGATGATGTTAAAGTGACGACCAAGAACGAGGATAATGCGAGCGTGATCTGGATTTCCTGCCGCAAAGAAGACACGGGCAAGATCATCGGCAAGAAGGGCAAGACCATCAGTGCGCTGCGGGCTCTGGTTTTCAGCGCCGGCAGCAGAATGCAGAGCCGGATCAAAGTCGAGGTGGCGGACTGAGACTGCGGATTGACATCGTTACTCTGTTCCCCGATATCTTCTTCGGCCCACTCGGGTCCAGTATTGCGGGACGGGCGATCCGGGAGAACCGGGTGGCGGTCAATGCGGTGAATCTCAGAGACTTTACCCATGACAAACGGCAGACCGTGGATGACAAGCCGTTCGGCGGCGGTCCCGGAATGCTGATGAAACCCGAACCGCTGTTCGAGGCGGTCGAGTTTCTGAGGACGAAAGAGTCAAAGGTGATCCTGACCGGTCCGCGCGGCGAACGTTTCTCTCAGCGGATCGCTGCGGAACTGGCGCAGGAAAGCCATTTGATTATAATATGCGGACATTATGAGGGCGTGGACGAGCGCGTGCGGGAGCATTTGGCGGACCGGGAGATCTCGATCGGCGATTATGTTCTGACCAGCGGCAATCTTCCCGCAATGGTAATGTGCGATGCAGTGATTCGATTGCTGCCCGGGGCGCTTGGATGCGGCGACTCCGATGCGGATGAATCGTTCTCCACTGAATCGGGTTTCCTCGAATATCCGCAGTACACCCGGCCCGCGGAGTTCCGCGGCTGGCGGGTTCCCGAAGTTCTGCTCTCCGGGAACCATGAAAAAGTTGAAGAATGGCGCAGAGAACAGGCGCTGCTGGAAACCGCCGGCAAACGCCCAGATCTGCTGGAAAAGAAATCTTAAACGGAGGATTGTAATATGAGCAGTGTGATTGACAAAATCGAAAAACAGCAGTGCCGGCAGGACATCCCTGATTTCAAAGTCGGCGACACCGTCAAAGTCTACAACAAGATCGTGGAAGGCACCACCGAACGCATCCAGATGTTCGCCGGTGTCGTGATTGCACGCCGCGGCAGCGGCATCCGCGAAATGTTCACGGTCCGCCGCGTCGCTTTCGGTATCGGTGTGGAAAGGGTTTTCCCGCTCCACTCCCCGCGTATCGACCACATCGAAGTCGAACGCCGCGGACGTGTCCGCCGCGCCAAACTCTACTATCTGCGCGACAAGATCGGCAAAGGCGCCAAAGTCAAAGAAATGAAGTTCAACGCTTGATTTCCGCATGACTTCAGGCAAGACGGGCAAAGTTTCACCTCAGGATGAACTTGCCCGCAAAGAAAAACTCCTCGCATTTGAGAAAATCAGATGGGCCGAGGGGTTTTCTTTTGTCGCCGGCGTGGATGAGGCAGGCCGCGGCTGCATGGCCGGTCCCGTCGTCGCCGCAGCCGTGATCTTCACCGATCCGGCCAGGATCCCGTCCGGCATCCACGATTCCAAGCAGATGACCGAAAACGCCCGCATGGAGCTGCGCGAACTGCTCCTGGCCGAACCTTCGGTCCTTCATGCGGTCGCGGAAGTTTCCGCCGAAGAGATCGACCGCATCAACATCCTCCAGGCCACCTGGAAAGCCATGCGTCTGGCCGTCGCGCAGCTTCCGCAGGCCCAATTCATCCTCGTTGACGGCAATCCGGTCAAAGGTTTCGAGCTGCCCTCCGAATCCATCGTCAAAGGCGATGCAAAATCTCTTTCCATCGGCGCCGCCAGCATCCTGGCCAAGACCCACCGCGATCTGCTGATGAAAGACTTCGCCGAAACCTGGCCCCAATACGGTTTCGAAGTCCATAAAGGCTATTGCACCGCGGCCCACATCGAGGCAGTGAAAAAATACGGTCCCTGCCCCATCCACAGGCTCAGTTACGCACCGATACGGGAAATCCTGAATCCGCCGGATAAAATTCAGCCCGACCTCTTCGGCTGATCAAATCTGCTTCGACACCAGCCAGACCGGTTTCCAGATACCGCCCTGTCCGGACTTGTCCTCCACCCGGACAATGACGTTCTGCTGCTTCTGTTTCCAGTCGATGAAGGAAGTGATTTCGATGGTGAACGGAGTGGACCAGTCGGTGGATTTTTTGAAAATCCTTTCTCCGGCTTTCTTTCCGTTGACATAAAGCCGGCAGGATTCATCCACCGCGCCGAAATAGAGGAAGACTTTGCGGTCTTTCCAGTCGGCAGGGATCGTGATTTGAGTGCCGTACCAGGCGATACCGTCGTAGTTGGCAGTCTTCGCCCGGATCGCCGCGGAGATCTGCCTGTAATGTTTGTGCGGAGATTCCCACGGCGTATTGGTGCACATCACTGCTCCCCAGCGGCGGACCTGCGCAGGCGTGTTTTCATACCATTTTTCCGAGACGCCTTTGTTCTCCGGATCCAGCTTGAAATTCCAGAACAGCGGCGTTTTCAGATACGGCGGCAGATATTCTTTGAAATTCATCACCCGCTGGATGCCGCAGATATCGCCGTAATGCTTTTCATTGGCCGGCAGCAGGGTTAATCCGTGCTTTTCGCGGAATGCCAGCAGTTTCAGGGAATCGGCATCTTTTTTGTTTACCACGGCGTTGAAAAACAGTCGGGCGTGTTCATTGGCAAGTTTCAATTTTTCGATCCGGACACGCTCCTCTGCCATCAGATCCCGCGACAAGGCCGCGTCAAGATATTTCCCCGCCTCGGTGAAATCATTTTCCTTATAATATTTTCCAAGACTCCAGACCAGTCCGCGGGCGAAATTGAACCATTTTCCCCGTTCGGCGATTTTCGCCTGATCCGGTGCCAGCCGTTTTTCCCAGACCTGTTCGCGCCAGTAACGGTAATACTCGCGGATATCATCCGCCGCCTCGCCGAACGCCTGCATATAATGTTTTTCCCAGTGGGCGAACGTTTTGGACGGATCCTGCATCGCTTTCAAGAGCACGTAGGTGTCGAAATATTGAAAACATCCGGTCTCGGTCTGCGAATCGTAATCGAAGCCGATCGCCCCAGAACGGTAAAGATACTGCCAGAGATCGAAAAAATGTTTTTCATATCCGACCGGGAGCTGCGGCAGAGAATAATAAGTATGCCGGTTCGGGCGGTAGAAAAAATGGTTCAGCCCCGCGTTTTTCCATGCGCCGACATACGCTTCGATTCCGGCCATGGTGAAATCGGTCGGAACCATTCCGATCACGAGTGACGCATCGGGTTTTTCCCGTTTCGGCGCCTGCTCCGCGGCATTGTAGGCATACATTGCCGCCTTCACATCCGGACGGATCTTCCTGGCCCTGGCCAGCACCCGGTTGGCAAAATTCACATAACGGTCCGCATACCAGTTTTCCCACGGGGTCTTCCTGGCGGGAACCACGTCCAGCGCGGTGCATTTCGGACAATGGCAGGAATCCTTGCCGAGCGCGTCGTTTTCGCACAGGTTGATATACAGCGGACAGCCCTTTTCCCGCCAGTCGGCGATCACCTGATCGACCAGGGCTTCATTGCTGACGCACAACGCGATGGCCTGCGCTTTCGCGCCACGGAAAGCCGCCGCATTGTCCGCATCGGCTTTCGCTCCGACCGGCGCCCGGACTCCGTCCTTGCGCATGGCGAAATATTCCGGATGCGTCTTGCCGAACCGTTTCCAGTATTGTGTGAATGCGTGCCCGTAACTCGGCCGGTCATGTCCGCCGGTCCGCAGTCTTCTCCGCCACAGGCTAGCGGCTTCCCTGGCTTTCCGGCCGCCGGTGCTGCTGACACGGATTCCCCGCATGTTCAGTTTCGGGATCCATTTCCCCTCCGGGTTTTTCACGCGGATCGGGTTCTGCTTCCGGAAAGCGATGTCCGATCCGCCCGGCCAGCGGACCCCCAGCTCGTTTTCCAGAAAATCATATACGGCATTCAGACTTCCTTTTTGCCCCTCTCCGTAAAAATATGCGGTCTGCGGCGTGATTAGCCAGCGTGCTTCCTCCGGCTGCAGTTTTGCCGGCGCGCCCGCAGGGGCTTTGCCGATGTGGAAAATATAAGCGTTCCGCCTCACCTGACTGCCGCCCGATATCGGGATTTTTTTGCCGGTGATAAGATCCAGATGCGTCTTCAATTCCTGCGCGGCTGGATCATTTGCTGTTGTGGCAGAAATGACCGCATGGTCCGGATCGATGATGATCTCCCTCGCCGGAAGTGCGACGGAAAAGAACCCCAGAAGAATCAGAGCAAAATATGTTTTCATGGATCGGCCTGTTTAATGGTTGTTCAGAATTGTCCGGTTTTGTTGTCATACCGGCGGCGTGGTCGGAATTCGTCATAATTGCCGACTTCGACACCGGGGATCCGGAATTCGGAGACGCTGCCTCCGAATGAGACGGTGTTGGCTGCGGCTCTGCCATGCAGCAGATAGACCCCATATGAGTTCCAGTCGGATCCGCCGTAATAACTTTTTGCCGTGCTCCCGGACGCATTATTGATCTGGTCACCCGGACTGCTGGAAGAACAGTCGAAAGAGGATTTTGCGGGAGAATCCTTCAACCGGATCGCGGTGTCGGCGAAAACAACGGTCCCCGAAGACCGGCGATCCCGGCTGAGTGAGGGCATTTTGATCGGTGCGATGGCTTCTCCAGGGGTCGTGGTCGTCCCGAATGTCCCGATAGTCAGCCCGTAGGTCGTTCCGTAATTGTATGTCCCTTCGTCAACATATTCACCTTTTACTTGGGCTTTGTTGGTCGGACAGGCGAAGATCTTTCCGTTGGCTGCATATTTGAGTTCCTGCATCTGGCCATACCACGAAACGGAGTGAGACCAGCCTTGCTTTTTGTAAAATCGGACCATGCACCATTCCTGATAATCGTTGCTGTAACAGGCGAACGCCAGATGCTGCTGTTTCAGGTTGCTCCGGCAAAGCGAAGACCTGCCTTTTTCGCGGGCCGAATTCAGCGCCGGCAGCAGCATTCCCGCCAGGATCGCGATGATCGCTATCACAACAAGTAGTTCTATCAGTGTGAACGCCTGTCTCCGACCGGTTGATGAACTGCGGGTTTTGAGAAATGAAAATTTGTCCATGTACGTCCTCCTTCGTTGAAATTACTGGTCTATTTGCTTGATGTCCGCGGCGAATTCTTTTTCCCACGGATAATGGATCGTAAGTTTCTGTCCGCCGAGCTGCGCCGACTTCGCGGCGTAAATGCCCGGCAGAGTCATGCAGAGCCCTTCCCGCAGCGTGATCGGGAATTCCGGCGCATCGCTCAGCATCGCCTTGAAGAGATGGTCGAACAGCGCATAATCCGCGCCGCCGTGTCCGGCCGCCTTGGGATTGTCCGCGTATTCCTTCGGCATCATGCCGACCGGCAGTTCGGTCAGGGTGTCCGCGCCGTAAAGTTCATCGGAACGGAAACGCACCACCTGGGGCGTATTGCCGCGGGAATCGATGCGTTCGAAATACCCTTTCGTGCAGAACACGCGGTAGGAGTGGTGGCCGAAAAATGCGCGGCAGGAACCATTGCGGAGCAGACGGATCGTCACGCCCGATTCGGTCTGGAACAGAGCCGCCTGCATGTCGTCCTTCAGCGCCTCGGGATTGACGTGTTTACCGGTGCCGACGCAGATGGCGTAACGCAGGACTTCCTTCATGATGCGGAGCAGCGGGCCGAGCGAATGGGTGCAGTAGCGGATCGGCACCAGCGCTTTGCGCCAGGGACTGTGCACCAGCAGCGGATTGGTCGCCGCGGGTGCACGGGACGCATGGATGTATTCGGCTTCCATGTAATAGGGCTCGCCCAGCAGCCCCTTCTGATAGAGGTCGACCAGCGTGTTGACGAATCCCCATTCGTTGGGGTTGGCGCCGGTCATGAGTTGCGCCTTGGAATTCTGTTCGGCGTCCCACAGCCGTCTCGCCTCGTCCAGACTGGCCACGGACGGTATGTCGGAAAACACGTTGATGTTCCGTTCCAGCGCCTTGATGCAGAAATCGGCATGGACGTCCGCGCCGGTTTCCACCAGCACCAGATCGAGCTCGTTTTTGGCGATCATTTCGGCGTAATCGGTATGGAAATTAACCTCGGGATAGCGTTCCTTGAGGGGCTTGTCCTGCTGCCACTGCGTTTCGTTCCACAGCAAAGGATCCACGTCGCATGCGGCGACGAACTGAGAACAGTCGAAAGCCTCGGCCGCGAGGCGCGCCATGTGCCGTCCGCGATGTCCCAGTCCCACAACTCCGAATCTGATCTTATCCATGATAACTGCCCTTTCAAGTAGGTTTTTCCGGTCTTTCTGCGATACTATATTTGCATTTCCGCAAAAAAGCAATATATTTTCAACAGTAAAAAAAGAAATAAAAAAGGTAAAAAAAGAAATACCTACAATGAAGAAACGACATTCCGCGACCGAGGATTATCAGGAGGATTATCTGCTGAACAACTCGGAATATGAACCCGGTTTTCCGGGGATCCGGGTCCATTCGTTCTGCCATTCCCGGATCCATCCCCGCTGGCGACCGATCGATGTCAGCCGCCCTTACATCATGCTGTCGATGATCATTTCCGGCGGCGAAAATTATCTGAACGCGGACGGTGACCGGGTCCGGCGTGCGGCGGGTTCGTTCGGCATCCATGATCTGAACAGTATCAGAGGCGGAAAGGTCTACCTGCAGAAGGAGACGCTGGAACGTTATTTCGTCCTGCTCGAAGTGAACCTTTTTCTGCGGGATCTTCTGCAGAGCCTGTTTCCTGCGGGCCTGCCTCAATTCCATTCGCCGCATCCCGAACGGCTCAGACGCGGATTCGAAGATATCCGCCGGGCGATGAGGAAGAAAGGCGAGACCGACAATGCCCTGCTCGGCGGACTGGTGTTCCGGCTGCTTTCCGAGGCGGCGGGACAGCTGACTCCGCCGAGCCGGCTGCCCGCGCCGCTCACGGCCGCCCTGCATCATATCGAAAACCGATTTACTTCCCCGGAGCTGACGAGGCGCGAGATCGCCGCCGTTTCCGGGGTGAGCACGGTCGTGCTGGGAAAACTGTTCCGGACTCATCTGCAGACGACCGTGAACCATTACGTGGTCCGGCTCCGGATGGAAAAAGCCAAGAAACTGCTGGCGCAGACCCGGCTTCCGGTGGCGGAGATCGCGGCTGAATGTGGATTCGCGCAGTCCTGTTATTTTTCCAAGGTGTTCCGCCGGCAGACCGGATCCCTGCCGCGGACTTACCGTATCCAGGCTGAAACGGCGGAACACTGATGCCATGCGGAATGTGAAATTATCATAATTTTTTCTGTTACACCTTGATTTTTCGGCATCGCAGAGTATACTGGTTTGAGAACCACTTAATAAATGCAGGAGCAATGACGCATGAACACCATCCCGGTAAGTCTGATCATCGATGACGGCGGACCCGTCAACATGTTTCATTTCCATGATCTGAAAACGTTTCATGAACTGCTGGTGCCGCCGACATTCGCCGCCGAATTCGCCGCAGTCTGCAGCCGCTGCGGCATCAAAGGCAAATTCTCCGTCGTTCCCATGCCGGCCGGACTGGGCAGACTCGACGAAACGGTCAGCCAGGTCCCGGACGGGAATATCCGCGAATATGCGAAAATCATCAGGGAACAGATCCAGCCACGCTTCTCCATCACCCCGGAGGTCCTCACGCATTATCGGGCATACGACCTGAAAACCGGCAACTGCCTGCATGTTTTCGAAGATGTCTATTTCTCCACACTGAGTGCGGACCAGATCGCCGATTACGTCGGGCTGGCGCTGACCATTCTTTCCCGCATCGGACTCGATCCGTCGGGCATGACTTCCCCCTGGCGCTGCGGGATCGACAACGAAGAAAATTATGCAGCCGGCATCGGCATGGCTTTCCGGAAAATCATGCACGAGGACCGCTGTTTCTATTTCCTCCACTCCGGCGATGATCTCAAAAAACCTGTCCTGATGTGTGATTCGGAAAAGACCGGAAAAGTGGTCTCCATTCCGAACAATACATTGGACGCTTTCTGGTATACGCAGAATCCGGCCGACGCCCGGACGGCGACGGAAAACGCCCGCAAATATATCGACCGTCTGCTGGCTCCCGACGGCAGGAGCGGACTGGTCCGCGACCTTTACGAACAGGGCTTGCCGATCATCCTGATTTCCCATTGGCAGTCGCTCTTTTCCGACGGCCGCGGCATCGGGCTCAAAGGTTTGGAAGAACTGGCCGGCCGCATCAATAAGATTTTCGGCAATCAGGTCGAATGGCTCACGTTTTCCGAACTGGCAGATCAGACCGCGCCCCGCTGAAACAGGAACGATGACTTGAACAGATCATCAGAATTAAAATATTCAATCAAAGTCGTTATCTCAGACCGGAAAGGAACAGATAATATGGATCGGAAACATTGGACGATGCGGATCGGAACCGCGGCAATCGTCATGGTAATGTTGTTGCACACCGTATCGTGTGTGGCCAGCGGAAACACCGAAAAAACGGCAGCCCCTGCCCAGGCACAAACTGCGCCCGTCAGGACCGGGTTTTACGTCGGCAGCGGCAGCCGGAGCAACGGCGTCCTCCATTGGACCCGGCTACTGGCTTATTCGCCTCAGCTGAAACTCGTCCTGATCGATGCGGAGGATGTCCTCAATGGCCGGCTGAAAGATCTTGATCTGCTGGTGATCCCCGGCGGATCCAGCCGTCTGCAGTGCGAAAAAATGACTCCGGAAGGCATGGAAAAAGTGCGTGATTTCGTTGCCGCCGGCGGTTCGTATGTAGGGATCTGTGCCGGGTTCCACTGTACCTTGAACCGGCCTGAACGTCTCCGCCTGATGCCGTATGAATATCTGACGGGAGCCGGCGGAAACCTGGCCCTGCTGGCCGTGGACATTTCCGAAAAAGGCGGAAAAGTGATGGGGGTCAAGCCCGGCCGCTATATGGTCCGTTATTCCCACGGCCCGATCGCAAAACCGGGGAAAAAGCCCGGCGAAGGATGGGGCGAAACGCTGGGTGTTTACAAGAGCACCGTGGGACCGGTCGGCAGACCCGGCGGCAATTTCTTCAATGCGCCAGCCGTAATCCATGGGAAATTCGGCAAAGGGAAAGTGATCGCCGCCAGTTTCCATCCTGAATCTTATCAGTCGACGCATCCCATTGCCCTCGGCTGTATTTATGCGGTCACGGGAGTCAAGCCGGTTCCGGTTTTCCCTGCCAGAAACCCCCGGCCGGTCCGGGTCGGTTATTACGGCCCCGGCATCGCCGGCAAATACTGTATCCGGGCGATGCTGGCGCTGGACCGTCATCCCGATCTCGATGTGATTTTCATTGACGGCGTGTCCCTCAATCAGGGCATGCTGGACCATCTGGATGTATTCGTCCTCCCGCACGGAATAAAATCCACGTATAAGGGATTGTTCTCCCGTCCGTTCCCGAAGGAACAGATCGAAAAATTTCTCCGGCGAGGCGGTCTGCTGCTGGCATCCGGCAACGCGGCCGAATACCTGCCGGACCATCCGAATGCGAAGCGGCTCCCTGCCGATGCCGATTTCGTGAACGAAGCGCTGACACGACGCTGATCGCCGTCCGCTTCAATCCCTCCTGGAATCCGGATTTTTCCGGTATTGGGACGGCGGCACGCCGAATTCCCGGCGGAAGGCGCGCGAAAAGGAAAACGCCGTGGCGAATCCGCATTTTTCCGCGACCTCGCGCAGCGGCAGATCGGTCCGCCGCAGCAGCTCCTCCGCCAGGATCATCCGCTGCTGCCGGATCAGACTGCCCGGCGTCAGGCCGTTGATGTTCCGTTGAAAGATCCGGCGTACCGACTGCGGCGAAATGTCAAATTCCGAGGCTATCTTCTTGACGGAAAGTTCGCCGCCGCAATGGCTGCGGATATATCCGGCGATCGCCCCGAAATCGTTGGCCGCGGAATCACCGCTTTCTCCGACCGCGCGGGCAAGCGCTTCCGCGAGCAGTTCCGCCAGCAGCGATGCCGCATGCATACGGCGGCCCGCTTTCCAGGACTGGATCAGTTCGAGCAGGAAACGGTTTTCCGGATCGGGCGAAAACACGCGGTTTTTCAACCCGTCCAATGCCTCGTAATGCCCCATTCCGGCCACGAAACTGATCGCCAGATATTCGAAAATGCCGTCTTCGGCAGTTTCCGTGGAATGCGTCTGCATGGGAAAATACAGCACTGCATCCGAAGGGAACAGCCGGTAGCGGACACCGTCAATACACGTGGTGGCTTTCCCCGCCAGAATGATTTTGAGGATCATCCGGTGGTGACAGAACGCGCGGCGGAAAAAATCCGAATCACGGCCGGTCCAGATCTTCAGGTCGCAGGGCTGGAATTCCAAAAACGGCAATGACTCCGCACGCGTTGCGGGCCGGCTCATTTGTTTCCGGATTTTTCTCCGGATGGTTGAAAATGGTATTTGATTGATCGTTTCCGGCATGGAAAACCTCATTTGCTTCGGTTATAATATAGCATCGTCCAAACGAAAAACAACTGTTCCGGAGTCAAAAAATGCTGAAAGCCGCCGCCGTGAAAAAGTTCGCCAAAGCCTGCGGTGCGGACATCTGCCGCATCGGTTCCATGGACAACTGGAAAGGCGCGCCGAAACAGATGGATCCCCGCTATATCTTCCCCGATGCGAGATCCATTATCGGGCTGGGCTTCCGGATCCCGCGGGGATATCTGCGGGGGATCGAAGAAGGAACTTATTTTTCGATTTACGAATTCATGGGCTATTCCGGCATGAACTGGCGCTATATGCCCCATGTTCTGCGGCAGATCGTCTGTTTTATCGAGGATCACGGCTATGAAGCGGTCCCGCTGCCGAACTGGGATGCGTTCAGCTACAACGGCTACACCGATTATCCGAATTCGGGGCGCGAGGAACGACCGTTCCGCAGCCGGGAAGTGGCGCCGGGTCTGCCGTGTCCGGATGTCACGATCAGTTTCCGCGTGGCGGCCGTGGTCTCCAATCTGGGCGAGATCGGCTGGAGCAAAATGATCCTCACCCCGGAATTCGGCCCGATGGTGCGTGCTGTCTTCATCATCACCGAAGCCGAACTGGAAACCGATCCGCCGATCCGGCCCGGCACGCTGTGCGACCGCTGCAAACTCTGCGCCCGCATGTGTCCCGGCAAAGCCATTCCCATGGACAAAAGCGTCAAATTCAAAGTCGGCGAAACCGAATACGAACACTGCGACCTCGATCTGGCACGCTGTTCCAATGCCTACAGCGGCGGAGTCCGCACCTTCAATCCGTTCTGGGATCCCCGGATCCGGCTGGACGAAGAATCCTTCATGAATGAATACCAGTCCCCGAAATATTACGGCTCGCCCCGGGGCAATGGCGGACCGGTCCCCCATATCATGCATACCCGCAACAATCCGGCCATCGGCGGCGCGCGCGGCTGCATCCGCGCCTGTTACGCCCATCTGGAAGCGCAGGGAAAACTCACGCACAAGTTCGTGAAGCCGTTCAAGCGGCATAAGGAATGGAAACTGGACTGAAATGAAATTTTCCGTCGGCTATCAATATCCGGACGAGGAGGAGGCGGAACGTTTTCCGGAGCTGCTGCAGGATTATGCGGAGGACGTCGCGGAACTCTATTTCGCGACCGGCAATGAACGGAGCGCCCGTTCCCCCGCCGCCGCAGCCTCGGGACTGACCGAAGACGAGGCTGAAAAGATCTTGCTGAAAGACCTCGCCGAAACCCGGAAAATGGGCATTGCCCTGAATCTGCTCTTCAATGCGAATTGTCTTGGCGGTGAATGTGTCAGCCGTCAGCTGGAAGACCGGGTTCTCCGCATTGCCGGTCGATTTCTGGAAACAGTCGGCCTTGATACTGTCACCACTGCGTCCTGGTTCATTGCGGATATTCTGAAAAAACATTTTCCGCAGCTGGAGATCCGCGCTTCGGTCAATATGAAGATCGGTTCACTGGAAACACTGCATTATGCGGAAGATTTTTTCGATGGTTTCTGCATTCAGCGCGATCTCAATTATCACTTCGATACTCTCCGGAAAGTCAGTTCCTGGGCTCAGGCGCATCACAAAAAAATCTGTCTGCTGGCCAACAGCGGCTGTCTTCGGAATTGTGCCGCGCAGATTTTTCACGACAATCTGGTGGCGCATCTGCCCGATCTGCATCAGGAGGATTGCCGCATGGATTTCGATCCGGTGTTCTGCCGCCGCTTCTATGCCGAGAAACAGCACCGGGCCGAATATCTGACGCATTCGACCCTGATCCGGCCGGAGGATATCCGTCATTATGAAGGCCTGGTTCCGCTGATCAAACTGGCGACCCGGACCCACAGCAATCCGAGGCTGGTTCTGGAAGCCTACACCTCGGGCCGTTTCCGAGGAAATCTCTTCGATCTGACCGAACCCGGACACGGGATCTTCTTCCGCGGCCAAATACTGGACAACGCCCGGATCCCGGAACAGTACTGGCAGGTGAAATCGCAATGTGCGGAAAACTGCGAAGAATGCGGGTTCTGCCGGAAAATCATGGAACAGGCTATGATCCAATGTCCTGAACTTCGATAAAAAAAACAGGAGGTCCTTATGGCTCAAACTTATCACAAAGTCGGATTTATCGCCTTCGGTCAGCGCGGACAGCAGCTGGCCGAAACCCTCATCAATTATCTCCCGGAATACGGCTGTCCCGCCGCGGTCGCGGATCTGCGCCCGAATCCGGCCGTGACTCCGCTGATCTCCTTCCGCTGTCCCGAGATGAAATATTTCACCGATTATCATGAACTGCTGGCCATGCCCGAAATCGATTCTGTCATCATTTCCACCTACGAGACCATGCACGTGCAGATCACAAAGGACGCCATTGCGGCCGGCAAGGCGGTTTACTGCGAAAAACCCATCGTGCCGGATCTGAAATCGGCCGAGGAGTTGTACAAGTTTGTGACCGGGAGAAAATGTTTCTTCAAAATCGGGCTCAATCTGCCGAATTTCCCGGTCGCTTTGAAGCTCAAGGAACTGCTGGACCGCAAGATCATCGGCGACCTCATCATGGTCCGGAACAACACCGACGTGGGACAAAGTTTCGCCCGGAATTTCCTGATCAACAAATTCTCCTGCAAACGCGGGAATTTCGTCACCGCAAAAATCACGCACGACACCGACCTGCTCCAGTATCTGGCGGGTTCGTATGCGGAAACCGTCTGGGGCAAAACTGCCAACTATATCTGGCACCGTCACGGCGAAGCACCCATGACCGACGACACTGCTGTCATGGCCGGGACACTCCATAACGGAGCGATGTTCACGCAGACCCTGACCAGCTGCGGCGCCCGGTATGAACGCAATATCCACTTCCTCGGAACCGGCGGCGAGATCATCGCGGAGATCCACGGCGACAGCATTATGGTCCGCTATGCCAACGGACTGGAAGAAAAGATCCCTGCACCCAATCTGAACGGCGGCGGACACCACGGAGCCGATCTGGTGACGCTCCGCAATTTCTTTGATTATGTGGATGCCGATATTCCGGAAGCGAGCGAGCCCGAACGGATCCTTTCCAGCGTGATGATCCCGATGGCCGCCATGAGCAATCAGCTGGTCCAGACCGGCGAATGGTACCGTTCTGTCATCGGCAGCGGAAAATGAAATATGCGTATCCGCTCCTCCGGCCGCGCGTACGTAAAAAACCGGCGGCAACGGATAGGTCACCGCCGGTTTGATTGCTTTGCACTGACAGATCAGCGTTTCACGCGGGCGTTGCCGCCCCAGATGCTCCAGACCTGATCTTCATCGGCCGGCTGAGCATAGTCGGTCAGATGCGTGGTGGCCAGTGCGCCGGTCGCCCAACCGAACTGGATCCATTTTTCGGGCTCCCAGCCCTTCAGGATCGCATACAGGAAACCGCCGACGAAACCGTCGCCGCCGCCGATGCGGTCGAGCACGCCGATCTCACGCGGTTCCACGACCTGCCATTCGCCTCCGACATTGGCGATCGCGCCCCACAGATGCTTGTTGGCGCTGACCACCTGACGCAGCGTGGTGGCGAAAGCGTAGGCGTTCGGATAAGCCGCTTTCACGCGTTCGACCATCTCCTTGAAGTTGTCGATCTTGCCGGCAATGCCTTTGCCGCCGGCTTCCGGACCCTGGATGCCCAGGCAGAGCTGGAAGTCTTCTTCATTGCCGATCAGCACGTCGGAGAGACTGGCGATCTCAGCGAAGATCGCGGAGAGTTCTTTTTCACGGCCTTTCCAGAAGGAAGCACGGTAATTGAGGTCGAAGGAAATGCGCGCGCCGTATTTCTTGGCGGTGCGGGCGATCTGCAGGCAGAACTGGCTGGTTTCCGGGCTCAGCGCACCCACCAGACCGGAGAGATGCACGATCTGGACGCCTTCCTTGCCGAAGATACGGTCGAGGTCAAAATATTTGACATTGAGCAGACGTCCGACTTCGCCGGCGCGGTCGTTCTGAACGCGCGGTCCGCGGCTGCCGAATCCGCTGTCCGCCAGATTGAACTGATGGCGATAGCCCCACGGGCCGCCCTGTTCGATCTCCGGTCCTTCATAATCCATGTGACGGCCGGCCAGGTTGTCCTTGATCATGCGGGCGACGGGGCTGTCTTTCACGAAAGCGGTCAGCACTTTGACCGGCAGTCCGAGGAACGAAGGAATGCTCGCCACGTTCGTTTCCGCACTGGTGACCTGCATTTTGAATTCCGTGCTGCAATGGAACGGCTGACCGTCCGTCGGGGTCAGGCGGACGCCCATGCTGGTCGGGACCAGCAGTGCATACTTCGCATCTTTTTTGAGTTCGAGAGCCATGTTGTACTCCTTTGTAAAGTTCATTCATGCGGCATCGCCGCGGTTACAATTCAGGTAAGTTACTATAGCACGGAAAGGGTCCGAAATCAAACTTTCCGGCAGAATAAGAACGAAAACGGCAAACCTTCCGGCGGGAAAACTTGTATTCTTGTACCGCTCAGGAACTTTCCCGCGCCAGCAGGACCGGCAGCAGCCGCAGGTGCATCGAAACCGCACGGTCCGGATTCATGATGTTTTCGATCACCTTCCGGGCCAGGGTCTTGTAATCCAGGATGACCGTGGTGAGGCTCGGATAAAGCTGCTCGCCCACCGGCAGGCCGTCGCAGCCGCAGACCGCGACGTCTTCGGGGATGCGGAATCCGCGGCTCAGCAGGGCACGGTAAACGCCGCCCGCCATTTCGTCGTTGGTGAAAACCGCATCGAACCGGAGTCCGGCGTCCAGCGCCCTGCCGACTTTCCCGGCCGCATCGACCGAGGTGAAATCGGTATGAATCAGCAGTGACGGATCAACTTCGATCCCGGCTCCGGAAAGGGTTTCGCGCCAGCCGTATTCCACTTCCCGCGCGAAAAAATGTCCGGCCGGTCCGGTGACCAGCAGGATCCGTTTCCGTTTCCGTTCCAGCAGATGCCGCACCGCCAGGATCGCTGCCTGGACGTTGTCGAAGGAAAAGATGCTGTAAACACATTCCGGCACACTCTGGCCGGGATCGTCCAGCAGAATGGAGCCGGGCAGCGTGCGCAGCAGCGCGCGCAGTTCCTTTTCCGGGAAGGTGCCGATCAGCAGATTGGCCGCCGCATCGGTTTTCCCGGCCTGCGAAAGCATCCGGAGAAATTCCCTGTAGGAACAGTCGGTCACCCGGACCACACATTCATAGCGCTTCGCGGCCAGCAGACGGATCACTTCCAGCATCAGTTCAGCATGGAAACGAGTGATGGAGCCGTTCAGCTCGCGCGCCATGATCTGCACCGGCCGGGAATGGAATTTCTCATGCCGCTGCGCCTTGCGTCCCGCGTTGAGGGTCGGCAGATATCCCAGTTTCGAGGCGGCGGCGAAGATCCGGCTGCGGGTTTTCTCCGACACCGAAGGCAGCTGACGGAGCGCGCGCGATACCGTCATGGGACTCACCCCGCATTCCGCCGCGATCCGGTCCAGCGATATGTTGTTCCGATTGCTCCGTTTCATCTCTTCGGCCTTTCTTCCGATACCATCCGGAAAATATCATGTTTTCGAAAAAAAACAAATAAAAAAATGAAATCCGGCTTGTTTTTTTCGAAAAAAAGATTATGTTTAACCATAGAAATGTTAAATTTAACATTTTTCAATGATCCCCACAACCACGGAGGTGACAAATGGGTTATCTGATCGAGAGTGAAAATGCCGTCCGCATGGCGGCGGTCCGCAAGATCCTGGAAGAGAAAAATCTGGACCTGGCGCTGGTCTATTATGATGAATTCAACATCGGCAACGGCTGGTATCTGACCGGCTGGTGCCCGCAGTTCGAAAGCGGCGCGGTGCTGGTGCCGCGCAAGGGCGAGCCCCTGCTCCTCGGCGGCCCCGAAAGCGAACCTTTCGCCAAACAGGACAGCGCGGTCAAGGAGACCCGCAACTTCCCAGTGTTCATGGTGCCCGACGAGGAATATCCGGCCGCCACGATCATCGATTTCCCGCATCTTTTTGCCGAACTCAACCGGAACCTCGGCGCGGTCAAACGGATCGGCCTGGTCGGCGCCGACCGCATGCCGTTCGGCTGCCACAAGGGCATCACCGACGGTTTCGTGGGCGTCGAGATCGTGGACATCACCAACGAATTCCTGAATCTGCGCTATCATAAATCCGCGTGGGAGATCGAACAGATCCGCGCCGCGTTCCAGCTGGCCGACCTGAGCTATGACGCCATGAAGGAAATGGTCAAAGTCGGCAACTCCGAGATCCAGGTGGCGGCCGCCGGCGAATACGCCGCCCGCAGCCGCGGCGCGACCGGGTTCGGGTTCTCCGCCATCGTCGGCAGCGGCATCCGCGGCAACGCCGTGGTCCCCACCGCCACCACCAAGGTCATGCAGGACGGCGAACTGGTCATGATCGGGATCGCCCCGAAAGTGCGCGGCTATGCCGGCGTGGTCGGCGACGCCCTCCCCGCCAACGGCAAATATTCCGCCAAGCAGATCGAATGCATGAAATATCTGCGCGAAGCGTTCTGCCTCACCAAAGAGATGCTTAAAGTCGGCCTGACCGGACGCGAGATCGACGCCCCTGCCCGCAAATATTTCAACCAGCACGGCTTCGAAAAATATCTGGTCTGCCCGTTCGTCCACACCATCGGCCTGAATGAAGCCGAATGTCCGTTCTTCGGGCCGAACAGCGACGATGTGCTGGTTCCCGGCATGACGGTCTGCGTCGACGTGAGTTTCTTCGGCCATCCCGAATTCAACGGTGTCCGGATCGAAACCGGCTACGAGATCACCGACAAAGGCGCGGTCCCGTTCAGTCCCAAGATGGACAAGCTCCACACCGACCTGGACAATTTCTGAAACTGAATTCTGTCCATACGAAAAAACCGGCGGCTCCAGTTGGTTCTGGAACCGCCGGTCTTTTTTTCTTACGCTGATTTCAGCCGGATGCTCACTTGTAGAGCGGACCGAAGTTCGCGCAGGCACGGTAATCCGCACCTTCGAGGTCCATGCCGAACGCCGCCCAGGCGGACGGACGGAAGATCTTTTCTTCCGGCACGTTGTGCATGCAGACCGGGATCCGGAGCATCGATGCGAGCGTGATCAGGTCGGCGCCGATATGACCGTAGTTGAACGCGCCGTGGTTCGCGCCCCAGTTCGCCATCACCGAATAGACATCCTTGAACGCGCCTTTGCCCGTGAGGTTCGGCACGAAATAGGTGGTCGGCCAGCCCGGATCGGTCCGGCTGTCGATGATCGCATGCGCCTTGGCGGGCAGCTGGCAGGTGTAGCCTTCGGCGATCTGCAGCACCGGGCCCAGTCCGAAAACGCGGTTGACGCGGGTCAGTGTGATGGGCATGCCGCCCTTGCTGTAGAAGTGCGAGGAGAAGCCGCCGCCGCGGAAATATCCGAGGTTCGCCGGCACCCATTCGGTGGCGTCCAGACAGGCCTGCGCTTCCGCTTTGGTGATCTCCCAGAACGGTTTCATGGCGGGCTTGCCGTTCTTCTTCTGGCAGCCGGTGGCGTCCAGCGTGGTCGCGCCGGAATTGATCAGGTGCATGAATCCCGGGACATCGATCTTGACGCCCGTGGCCTTCTTCACCGCATCGGGGCTCCAGTAGGTGCGGACATCGGAGAAGCCGGAGGCGGAATTGGTCAGCAGATGGCCGAACAGCATGGCGACGCCGTTGAGGCCGTCGTTTTCGGTGGCCAGCACATACGGAGCACGGATGCCGTTCCAGTCGAATGAGGAGTTCAGGATCGTTTCCATGAAATCGCCGTTCGGCATGTGGTCGGTCCACTGGCGCTGTCCCTGGAATCCCGCCAGGATCGCGTTGTGGCCCATGCCTTCTTCGATGAAGCCGTGTTTGCGCAGATATTCATTGCCGGCCATCAGGTCGCGCGCGATCATCGCCATTTTCACGGAATATTCGAACGTCTCTTTGGTGCGCTGTTTGGAGAGTCCGTTTTTGCCGTTGTAGACGTCTTTGCCGATCTTGCAGTTCCTGTTGGCCCAGGCAATGGCCTTCTTGTATTCGGCCGGGTCGTAAATGTTTTCGTTGACGCGGCGGATGATTTCGGTCATGTCGACCGATTCGCAGCGCATGCCGAGATGTTTTTCATAGAAATCGGGCTCGAGGATGGAACCGGCAATGCCCATGGCGACCGAACCGATGGACAGATAGGATTTGCCGCGCATCTGGGCGGCGGCGATACCGGCGCGGGCGAAGCGCAGGATCTTTTCGGCGACGTCGTCGGTGATCTTCTTTTCATCGGCATTCTGGACATCGTGACCGTAAATGCCGAACGCGGGCAGGCCCTTCTGGGAATGCGCGGCGAGCACGGCGGCCAGATAGACCGCGCCGGGACGTTCCGTGCCGTTGAATCCCCAGACCGCCTTGATGGTATGCGGGTCCATGTCCATGGTTTCGGAACCATAGCACCAGCAGGGAGTCACAGTGAGCGTGACAGCCACATTTTCGAGGTGGAATTTATCGGCGCAGGCCGCGGCTTCCGCCACGCCGCCGATCGTGGTGTCGGCAATCACGCACTGAACGGGGGTCCCGTCCGTGTAACGCAGGTTTTTGGAGATCAGATCGGCTGCGGCTTTCGCCATGCCCATGGTCTGGACTTCCAGTGATTCACGGATGCCTTTGCGGCGGCCGTCGATGGTGGGACGGATTCCAACTTTCGGATACATTTTACATTCCTCCTGGGTTAATGGGTTGTTCCTGATATAAAGAATAATGCCGTTTTATGAAAAATTCAACCTTCCTTTTTATGAATAATACAGAAAAATCTATGAATTATTCCTGTTCTGCGGATTTTTGACCGCGGCGAAATCCAGTCCGAACTTCGACAGGTATTTGCCGAGGCGGTCGGAATCGTTGACACTGCGGCGGGCGAGCCGGGAAACCGCGAAAAGTTTTTTGCCCGCTTCCGCCTGGTTCCGGCTGGAACGGCAGACCGCCACCGTCTCCCGCAGCTGCGCCAGGTCGAAACGGTCATATTTTTCCGCATAATCCGCGCCGAGCAGCTCCGCCAGCGACGCCTCGGAACCGGACGGAACCGCCGGTTTGCGGCCGCGCGCGATTTCCGCCTTGACGGTTTTGAGATCGATCCGTCCGCCGTTCGCGAGTGTGGCCATGCGAACGACCATCGCATTGAGCTCGCGGAAATTCCCGCTCCAGGCGGTACCCGGGTCCAGCGCATATTCCAGAAAAGTTTCCCGCGCTTCCTTGTTGAACGTGATATGTTTTCCGCTGCTTTCGGAAAACCGCTTCAGTTCGTAATCCAGATTCGGCTCGATGTCTTCCCGCCGGTCGGCCAGTCCGGGCAGTTCGAAATTCCACAGATCGATCCGCGCCAGCAGGTCGGCGCGGAAACGGCCGGTCCGGATGGATTCGGTCAGGTCGCGGTTGGTGCCGCAGATCAGCTGGAACGAACTGGAAACCTCCTGGTCGGAGCCCAGCGGCAGAAACGTTTTCTCCTCGATCGCCCGCAGCAGCATCGCCTGTTCATCCAGTCCGAGTTCGCCGACCTCATCCAGGAACAGGATCCCGCCGTCCGCGGTTTTGAGCAGACCGGGCCGGTCGGCCGCCGCGCCGGTGAAGGCGCCTTTCTTATGTCCGAACAGCGTGCTCATTGCCTGATCGCCGCGCAGCGTGGCGCAGTTCACATCGACGAATTTTCCGTGCAGCTGCTTGTTGAGACGCTTCAGCTCATAAATCTTTTTTGCCAGCTGGGATTTCCCCGCGCCGGTCGGACCGGTCAGCAGGATCGGTTCGGTCGACCGGATCGCCACCCGCTCGATGGTCTCGATCAGTTCGTTGAACTGGCGGTTCTTCGTTGCAATGCCGGATTTCAGGAATTCCTGATCGCTGTGCCGCTCCTCGGCAAAACGTTTCGCCAGCAGATCGTAACGCGACAGGTCCAGATCGATGAGATTGTATTTCCCCTTCGGCGCCGCGCCGCGTTGTGTCGGCTGCGTCTGGATCAGGATCCCCGGCAGATGGTGCGATTCGTTCAGCAGGAAAAGACAGATCTGCGCTACGTGCGTACCCGTAGTGATATGGATATAATACTGATTTTCCTCGGACGAAAAATCATGATCGCGGCTGAAATCGTAGAGTCTGGCATAAACCTCCTCGAAATCCCAGGGATTCGCAAACGGGATCTCCACCGGGATGATCTGCGTGTCCGGCGAGCAGGCCAAAATATCGGCGGTGATATTGTTGAGCAGCTCCGTAAAAGCCGGCTGATAAATGATATAATACTGATCGAAATGCAGATCGTCCTGCATGGCCAGCGCCACGGAAGGCCGCCAGATGTTCCAGCGGGACTGTTCCCGGCCGCCATGGGCGTCCAGGGTCGTACCCAAAAAAGAAATCACTATATTCATTTTTATATTTCCTATAAATTTTTATATAAAATAGCACAGATTCCTGAAATTGCAAACCGGATCGGGAAGTTTCCATGAAAAAAGTTTTTTTCAGCCTGTCAGGCTCATTTCCGGTCTTTTTTTCGAAAAAAAAAAATCCGCTCCTCAAAAAAGTTGGCATGGCATTTGCTATAGGGAATGTGCAGTCTGAAAAACTGCATGCTCTTTGAAAAAAATCTTTTCCGGGGTGAAAGTGTTTTGTTTCAACTTCCGGCTCACATGGGCGGCAGACTATATATCCCTGTAATCAAATCGGCGCTGCTGATTTGAGCAGTCTGCAAGCCTCGCCGAATCCGGCCGGAAAACCGGCTGTCACGCAGAATGCACCTCGCATTGGCCGGGGTGGCTGCGTAACCATGGATTCCCAGCCGCTGGAGCCCCTGGCGAAAAGGCGGGAACATCCGTTTCATCGGAATCGCTCCTGCTTGAAAAACGGGTTACCTCCAATGACATGGAACGGTCATTAAAAACCTGTCTTATGATCCTTTCTCGTTCAGGGCGACATTAAATACAAGTAAAGGATCAAAATTCAAAACACACCTTATTGATTTCCCGGAAAAGATTTTCTTTTTTTGATTTGAGGTGCCGGTACCGGTTTCAACGGCCACGATAAAAAAACGGTTCGAAAAACCGAAAAAAAATGCCGGGATCATCTATTCCTCAAATCACCCTCTGTTCCCGGGGTGAGCGGGGCTGCTTTCAACGTCTTGAAAACGTATCGAATCAGGCAGTCCCTCCCTTATTCTCCGGGAGCTCCCCGGTGCAGTTTGTTGGACAGTGGTCAATCCGGGAGACGAACGATCTTCCATCGGGGTTCGATTCCCCGCAAACTGCACTTTTTTATCAGACAATCAAATTGCCCGCAAACCGGGCTGAAAGGAAGAAGATATTATGAAGGAACTGAAGAATTTCATGGAACAGCAGGCGGTCTATGGGACTGCCGACATGGTGAATGCGGAAAACTTTCCTGCCTGGCGGCAGACGGTGAAGACTGCACTTGATCAGCTGGCGATGACCGGCACTCTTGGAAACAGCTTCTATGCTGCCGCAACGGAGCTGTCGAAAGATGCGCTGGCTCTGCTGAAAAAAGCGGAGGCGGAAGATATTGCACAGGCCATCGTCAAAGGACGCAATGAAGGTTTCATTCGCAGCTTCCCTATCCTGGGACTGGTCGAGCTGTCGAAGAAAGATCCTGTACTGTTCAAACAGGTGTTCGATCAGGTCGTCCTGACGGGAAACGACCTCATCGATTTCATCGATCTGACCCACAAGACCCGCGGTTTCGGCCGCGCGGTGAAAAGTGCGATACGCCGTTATCTGAGTGAAAAAGTAACGCCGTATTATGCGATGAAATACCGCAAGCAGCTGGCGGACGCCATTAGGGTGAGCCGCTTCAAAGGCGAGGACCCTGTCTACAGTTACATTCTGAGCGCCTACCCTGAAACCAAAGGGTATTCTGAAGAGAAACTGGCGGCGGCCTATGCGCAATATGCCGACCTGGCGAAGCGGAAAGAGTTCATCGAACTGCTTGAGGAAGGCCGCAAGACCGAAGCGGCGGCGCTGCTGAAAGATTCCAACATCGATGTTGACAGTCTGACGGCCTATTATGACCGGTTCGACCGGGAGATATGGCAGGCGGTGGCGAAGCGGACGCCTGTGATGAAATTTCTGAAGTTTCTGGCGAAGTTCCAGCGTGAAGGCGTGGAACTTGCCGAACTGGCAAAAGAGAAGATCACCGTGTCGAATCTGCAGCGGGCGAAAGTCTTTCCGTTCCGTCTTGTTACGGCGGAATTGGCGCTGCCGAATGTCGAGGAAGAAGCGGTCGACAGCGTGCGTGAGATCCTGCACGGCGTGCTGGATGATTATACCGACAACTATGATTGGAGCGATTTCAACCGTTACAGCTGGGTGATCGCGCCGGACGTGTCCGCTTCGATGGACAGTCCAATCGGCAATTCGTCGATTTTGACTTTTTCACATCTTTCTGCAATGTTCACGGCGTTTTTCCGCCGCGGGCTCGACCGGGTCGAGATCCTGCCGTGGGATACGGCAGTACATTCGTTCAATGTGCCGAAAAACGACTCTGTCAAAACGCAGATGGAAGCCATGCTGAACATGGTTGGCGGCGGAACTTATATGGAAGTGGCGGTCGAACACATGATCAAGCGTCGGATCATGACCGATTATGCCGTGTTCATCACCGATACGATGGAATACGGCCATGGCTGGCTGACGTCGTGGAAGAAATATCGTAAACTCAATCCCAAAGCGAAGGCTTTTCTGCTGAGGGGCGACACTTACCTGACCGCACCGATTTCTGAAGCGGATGCTGAAAAATATGGAATTATACAGATTTTTGGTTGGAATGATTCTGTGATGGATTATATTCATTATTGGATCAAGGAGAAAAATGATGAGCATGATTGAAATAGACGGAAGTTACGGCGAAGGCGGGGGGCAGATCCTCCGCACCTCGCTCAGCCTGGCGGCGGTCACGGGAAAGGCAGTGCATTTCACGAAGATCCGTGCGAACCGCCGCAAACCCGGACTGATGCGTCAGCACCGGATCTGCGCGCTGGCCGCGGCGGAGATCACCGGCGGAAAACTCACCGGAGCGGATCTCAATTCGCAGGAAATGACTTTCACTCCCGGAACCATCCGCGGCGGGGAATACCATTTCGCCACGGGCAGCGCGGGGAGCACGATGCTGATTGCGCAGACGATTGTGCCGATCCTGCTGCTGGCCGACCAGCCCAGCCGCGTGGTGCTGGAAGGCGGCACCCATGCGCCGAACGCGCCGGTTTTCGATTTCTTCGACCGCGTGTTTCTGCCGTGTCTGCGCCGCATGGGCGCCGAGGTCACCGCCACGCTCGAACGGACAGGTTTTTATCCGGTCGGCGGCGGCAAAGCGGTGCTGGAAATCCAGCCGATCCGCGAATGGCGTCCGCTGGAACTGACCGCCGGGGGAAAAAAGATCTCCGGCAGGATCGTTGCCATTGGCAGCGGGATCGACCGTGAGATCCTGGAAGATGAAGTCCGGATCACGGACGAACTGGTCGGCTCCGGCGACTGGAAAACGGAGATTCTTGAGGCGGATTCGCCCGGGCCGGGCAATGTGCTTTATCTGGAACTGGTCCGGAAGAATATCACGGAACTGTTCAGCGTCTGCGGAGAATTCAATATCCCGCGCAAAACCGTTGCCGAACGGGTGGCGGGAATGGCGCGGAAATATCTGGATTCCGGTGCGGCGGCCGGACGGTTTCTGGCGGACCAGCTGCTGCTGCCGATGGCGCTGGGGAAAGGCGGGAAATACCTTACCCTGCCGCCGAGTCTGCATACCAAAACCAATGCGGAGATCATCGGCAAGTTTCTTGAGACTGAAATCAACATGGACAATCTGGAAAACGGAACTTTTATGATCGAGGTGAAAAAATGAAATGGACCAAATATGAAAATGACTACAAGATCCCAGTCAAAAGCTGGTGCGCCGACCTGGAAGAGGGGGCACTGAAACAGGCGGTCAACCTGGCGCATCATCCGGCACTGTATCATCATGTGGCGCTGATGCCCGACTGCCATCAGGGCTACGGAATGCCCATCGGCGGGGTGATCGCCGTCAAAGGCGCGGTCATCCCGAGTGCGGTCGGCGTCGATATCGGCTGCGGCATGGTCGCGGTGGAAACCGATGTCCCTGCGGAACGTCTCGCGGAAATGTCCTTCCGCCGTCAGATCCAGGATAAACTCAAGGAACGCATCCCGGTCGGCGAGGGTGTTTCGCATAAAACCAATCAGGAATGGGACGGTTTCGAATCCTATCTGGACAACAACGGCCAGGTATGCGATTTCGCCAACGGACTGGACCGCAAGAACCTCGGAACGCTCGGCGGCGGGAACCATTTCATCGAGATCCAGAAGTCCGATGCGGGTTTCGTGTGGCTGATGATCCATTCCGGCAGCCGCAATCTGGGAAAGCGCGTGGAAGAGTATTACCACAAGAAGGCGCAGAAACTCAATGCGCTGTATCATGTGGAACTGCCCGACCCGGATCTGGCGTTCCTGCCGATCGAAGAACCGGACGGACACGACTATTACCGCGACATGCTCTTTTCACTGCGTTACGCGGCGGAAAACCGCCGCCGCATGATGACGGTGATGAAGGAGACTTTCGCCGAATTCGTGCCGGAAACGCAATTCGTCCGTGAGATCAACATCCACCACAACTATGCGGCCTGCGAGGAACATTTCGGGGAGAAATTCTTCATCCACCGCAAAGGCGCGACGAGTGCGAAACTGGATGAACTCGGGATCATCCCCGGTTCGATGGGGACCGCCAGCTATATCGTGCGCGGACTCGGAAACGAAGAATCGTTCCAGAGCTGTTCGCACGGCGCGGGACGCGTGATGAGCCGAACGGCCGCCTGCGCCAGGCTGACCGAGGAGGAGTGCGATGCCGCCATGGCCGGGATCGTCTGCGAACGCTGGCAGAAACGCCGCCGTTTCGGAAAATACAAAGATCAGCTCGACCTTTCCGAAGCGCCGCAGGCCTACAAGCCGATCGACGCGGTGATCGAAGCGGAACGCGATCTGGTGGAGCCGCTGGTCCGTCTGACCCCGCTGGCCGTGCTCAAAGGCTGAACCTTCACTGGAAATAAGAATGCCGGGCAGAGATTTTTCCCTGCCCGGCATTCTTATTTTGATTTTACGGGACGCTTTTCAGCGCAGTTTAAGCGTGGCGAGACCGATCAGGGCGCATAGCCCGGCAATGATCCAGAACCGGGTGACGATCTGGGTTTCGGACCAGCCTTTCTGTTCGAAATGATGGTGGATCGGCGCACACAGGAAGATCCGTTTGCCGGTCAGTTTGAAACTGGCGACCTGAAGCATCACGGAAACACCTTCCATCACGAACACGAATCCGATCACAAACAGTAAGAACTGCTGCGCGGTCAGCACGGCGATCATACCGACACTGCCGCCGAGCGGCAGACTGCCCGTATCGCCCATGAAGACCGAGGCCGGTTTGCAGTTATACCACAGGAACCCGATGCACGCACCTGCCATCGCGAAGGCAAACACGCTGATCTCGCCCAGTTCCGGAATATACGGGATGGAGAGATACTTTGCAAAGATGACGTGTCCGTGCATATAGGCAACCACGGCAAAGGAAAGCACGCAGAACAGCGTGCAGCCGGCAGCCAGACCGTCCTTGCCGTCCGTGAGATTGACCGCATTGCTGAAAAAGGTCACCAGCACGATATTGACCAGGAAGATCAGGCCGATCGCGACCGGCGCCCATTTGTCGGCAAACGTGAACAGCGGATTTTCCAGCAGCTGCGCGGGCAGACAGAAATGGATCAGTTCGCCCTCGGGTTTCAGCGTGATCGGATCCTTGAAGAACGGGATCAGGAATTTCGTGGTCATCGTGTCCGGCATCTTATAAATGATGTAGATGGCGGTGAAACTGACGATCGCCTGGACCAGGAGTTTGACTTTTCCGGAAACGCCGTCCTTCACACTGCGCTGATATTTCACTTTGATGTAGTCATCGTAAAAGCCCAGCGCGGTCAGCGGGATCAGGGTCAGCAGGAACACCAGGACCATCCGGTTCGACAGGTCGCCCCAGAAAACCGTCGACACCAGGATGGCAAAAACGATGAGCAGCCCGCCCATGGTGGGCGTCTTGTCTTTGGAATGGTCGACGAATTTTTCATCCACGAGCCCCTCGAGCCGGGCGGACTTCGGCACACAGAACTGTTTCAGTTTCCGGATGGTCCACGGGCCGAGCATGATCACCACCAGCATGGCGGTGATCATGGCACAGCCGGAGCGGAAAGTGACATATTCGAAGAGCCGCAGCGGGCCGAACACGCTGCGGTAATTGGCCAGCAGATACAGCATCTGATCTTATCCGCACTTGCTGTGGCCGCAGGCGAGGCACTTCATGCAGTTTTCCTGCATGACCAGCTTGCGTTCGTTGCAGACGGGACAGATCATCATGCCGTCGAACTGGGAGACATCCTGCGGGACCGATTTGTCATCGGTGGGTTTCTTCACCGGTGTTTCGGCGGCGGGTTTGCGTTTCTGCGGCTGGGGCATGATGCCGATCTTGGCCAGGTGGCGTTCGATGATCCGGCCGATATCGGCGGCCAGACTCGGGATGTAGGTGCCGTCGCTGAAATAACCGCCGTTCGGGTCGTAGATGCTCTTGAGTTCCTCCACCAGGAATTTCGGCGCGGGATCGTGCCGGAACACCGACGAGATCAGGCGCGTCATGGCCACGATCCAGCTGAAATACTGCAGATTCTTGGTGTTGATGAAGATCTCATACGGACGCCGTCTGCCGTCTTCCTCGACCAGGTCGTTGATGGTCACATACAGGGCATCGGCGGCCAGCGGCGTGCGGATCTTGTAGGTGGTGCCTTCCAGTTCCTGCGGCCGTTTCGGCGGCTGCGGGCGCACGATGGGCGGATGCTCCAGTTCTTTCTTCTTCTCGGCTTCCTCTTTTTCCTTTTTCTTCTTGTCCTCATCCCGGATCAGGATGCCGGAAATGTGGTCGGAAGGACGGAAGGTGGTGCAGCCTTTCAGACCTTTTTCATAAGCGGTCAGATAGATGTTCTTGAAATCCTCGTAAGGATAATTGGACGGAACGTTGATGGTCTTGGAAATGGAGCTGTCAACATATTCCTGGAGCGCGGCCTGAATATCGAGATGGCGCAGGGGCGACACGTCGGAGGAAGACACGAAATAATCGGGCAGATTCTTCGGATCGAATTTGTCGCCCATGAAAGCGCGGTACTGGTCGTAGGCATAATCGACGACTTCGGCTTCGATCGTGTCATCGCCGGTGCCCTTGCGGATCTTGCGGGTGTATTTGAAAGCGAAGACCGGTTCCAGGCCGCTGGAGACGTTCCCGGCGAAGAGGCTGATGGTGCCGGTGGGCGCCACGCTGGTCAGGTGGGAATTGCGGATACCGAAGTGGGCGATGCCTTCGCGGATGTCCAGCGGCAGCGCGGAAATGAATTTGCCGGCCAGATATTTTTCCTTGTCCAGCAGCTTGAACGCGCCCTTTTCGCGGGCCAGTGCGATACTGGCGCGGTAGGCGGCATGGGTGATGGTGCTCATGATCTCGCCGGCCATCCGGACCGATTCGGGCGAACCGTATTTGATGCCCAGGAAAATGAACAGGTCGGCCAGACCGGTGATGCCGATGCCCATCCGGCGTTTGGAATAGGCTTCGCTCCTCTGCTGCGGCAGCGGATAATTGCTCAGGTCGATCACGTTGTCCAGCATGCGCACGGCGATGGTGACGGTCCGGGTGATGCCTTCCTTGTCCAGTCTCGCGTTCGGCGTGAACGGATCGATGGCGAACCGGGAGAGGTTCACGGAACCGAGCAGGCAGGCGCCGTAAGGCGGCAGGGGCTGTTCGCCGCAGGGGTTGGTGGCGCGGATCTCTTCGCAATAATACATATTGTTCATTTCATTGATGCGGTCCATCAGGATGAATCCGGGTTCCGCGAAATCGTAGGTGGAACGCATGATCAGTTCCCACAGTTCGCGGGCCTTGACGGTCTTGTAGACCTTGCCGTTGAACACCAGGTCCCACGGAGCGTCGGCTTTGACCGCTTCGATGAATTTGGAGGTGATCGCGACCGAAAGGTTGAACATCTGCAGTGCGGCGTTGTTGCGCTTGGCCGTGATGAATTTTTCGATGTCGGGATGGTCGCAGCGCATGATGCCCATCTGGGCGCCGCGGCGCTGGCCCGCGCTCATGATCGTGCGGCAGGTCGAATCCAGCACCTGCATGAAACTGAGCGGACCGGAGGCGCTGGCTTCGCAGCCTTTGATGTTCGACCCGGCAGGGCGGATCGTGGAAAAGTCGAAACCGACGCCGCCGCCCTGTTTCTGGGTCATGGCGGATTCCTTGACCGTTTCGAAGATGCCGTCGATCGAGTCATCGATCTTGTTCATCACGAAACAGTTGAACATAGTGACTTCACTGCGTGCCGTGCCGGCGTTGGCGATGATACGGCCGCCCGGCAGGAATTTGTAGCCGGAGAGGATCGAATAGAATTCCTTTTCCCATTTGACCGGATCCTGTTCGTTCGCCGCGATGGCGTGCGCGACCCGTCTGAAAGTGTCGTCCGGTGAATTGTCCCTGGCAACCTCGTCGCTGCCCTGATACCGATATTTCTTCGACCAGATCTCGTAAGAAATATCATACTTGCTTTCTTCTGATGACATGTTTCCTTACCCTTCTATTTATGAGATGAAATGGTATTTTCTAACAGGTCAAGATAACACAATGAATCGGGAAATCAAACCGAAAAAATAAAATTTTACGGGAATTTTTTTCAAAAAATTTCAAAACGGCACTTGACAAAAAAAAGAATGCGTTTAATATAGTCCGGTTATGATCAACTGGGGGGGAATCATAATGAACAGATCATCTTTTTTCGCGGCCGGACTGTCTCTGCTGGTTCTGGCCGGATGCGGCAGAACCGGACGTTCCGCTGTCAAAACGAACCCGGCGCCGATGCCGGTCATCTATTTCCGTCTGCCGGAACAGACACGCACACAATACCGGATCTTTCCCGGCGTGATCGAGCCGGAAACCGAGGTCAATCTTTCCTTTCGGGAAGGGGGACGGCTGATCCGGTTCACGCCCGGACCGGGCCGGGCGGTCCGGAAAGGGGAACTGCTGGCGAAACTCGACCCGGTCCTGCTGCAGGCCGCAGCCGACGCGGCCAAAGCGCGTTATGAACAGGCGCGGCACGATTACGAGCGCGGCAGTCTGCTTTACCGGAAAAACATCCTGGCCGCCGCAGAACTCGAAAAAAAGAAACGCGACCTGGATGTAGCCGAGGCGGATTACCGGAATGCCCGCGACGACCTGGCCGATTCCGTCATTCTGGCTCCATTCAGCGGCATCGTCTCCAAAACTTATGCGGATAATTATCAGCAGGTCAAAGCCGGCGAAGTGCTGATCCGGCTGCAGGATCTGAGTTCATTTCAGGTCACGGTATCAGTTCCGGAAAAAGAGGTGGCGCGGTTTCCGCTGAGCATCGCCGGGGCGAACCGGTCGGCCGGACGGCTCGGCGGTTTTTACGGCACCCTGCCCGGAATCCCCGCCTCGCGGTTCCCGCTGGAACTCAAGGAAGCGGAAACCCAAGCTGACACCGCGGCGGAAACCTTCACGGTCACGTTCCGCATCCTGCCGCAGAAGATCGCCCGGCTCCTGCCCGGCATGAGCATGTCCGTCCATGTGCCGCTGCTGGAAGAGTCGGCCGCTCCGGGTTTTCTTTTGCCCGGCTGCGCCCTGTTCAACCGGAACGGCCGGACCTGGGTCTGGAAGATCGATGCAGGCGGCAAAGTGCATCCGGCCGAAGTGATCCCCGGACAGCTTCACGGAGCATGGATCCGCGTGAGCTCGTTTGAGCTGAAACCCGGCGACTGTATCGCGCAGACCGGGATCCGGGTGCTCGCCGCGGGCGACACGGTCTGCCCGCTGACCGAAAAATCGGCCCGCACCCTCACCGGAGAACCGCTGTGAATCCGGCGGAATGGTCGGTCCGCCATCCCCTGCCAACTTGGAGTGCCGCCCTGCTGATGTTTGCCGGCGGCATCGCCGCCTGTTTCCAGCTGCCCCGGTTCGAGGACCCCGAATTCACGATCAAGCAGGCGCAGGTGATCACCCGTTATCCCGGCGCCTCGCCGGAGGAAGTCTCCCGCGAGGTCACCGACTGCGTGGAAAACGCCATTCAGGAAATGGGACAGCTCAAGCAGCTGGATTCCCGCTCGCTGCGCGGCCTTTCCATCGTGACCGCGGAAATGCGCAACACCTGCCGCAAACGGGACCTGCCGCAGATCTGGGATGAACTCCGCAACAAGATCGACACCGCGGCGAGGTCGCTCCCGCAAGGAGTCCAGACACCGGAAGTCATCGACGATTACGGCGATGTCTACGGCGCATTTTTCGCGGTCACCGGCAAAGGCGCGGACTCGGTCCGGCTCCATGAGTTCGCCCGCTCCCTCCAGAAAAAACTGCTTCACGCCGAAGATGTCAAACGGGTCACGCTCTTTGCCGTCCCGCCTGAAGCGATCTATGTTTCGCTCGACCGGACGCGGCTGGGACGGCTCGGCATTGCGCCGCAGACGATCTTCGACCTGCTCCGCGCCCGTAATCCGGTGACCGATGAAGGGTGGCTCAGGACCGGAAACGAATGGCTCCCCATCCGGCTGGACGCCGGGATCAATACGCTCGATTCGCTCCGGAAAATGGTCATCTCCAGCCGCGACGGTAAAATCATCACGCTCGGAGACATTGCCGAGGTCCGGTCCGGCCTGCTCGACCCGCCGGAGAAAATGCTTTATTTCAACGGACTGCGCGCGATCGGACTGGGCGTATCCACCCGGAGCGGCGGCAACGTGGTCCATACCGGCGATTCCCTGAAACAGCTTCTGGACCGTCTTTCGCCCGAATTTCCGGCGGAGATCAAAGTGGAGACGATCTCCTCGCAGGCGGAGACCGTGCGTCAGGCGATCAGCTCCTTTGCGGTGAACCTGCTGGAATCGGTGCTGATCGTGATCGGGGTCCTGCTGCTGTTCATGGGACTGAAATCGGGACTGATCATCGGCTTTGTTCTGCTGCTGACGATTGCCGGGACCCTGATGCTTATGAATTATTACGGCATCCCGCTGCAGCGGATCTCGCTCGGCGCGCTGATCATCGCGCTGGGCATGCTGGTGGACAATGCGATCGTCATAACCGAAGGGATGATGGTCCGGATCCGGGCAGGGCAGGACAAACTGGAAGCGGCGCGGGAGGTCACGGCACAGGCGCAGATGCCGCTGCTCGGAGCGACCGCAATCGCCATCACCGCTTTCGCCGCGATCGGACTTTCCGATGACAGCACGGGCGAATTCTGTGGCTCGCTTTTCCAGGTGCTGCTGATCTCGCTTTCGCTGAGCTGGCTGACCGCGGTCACCATCACGCCGCTGCTCTGCTGTTACGCTTTCCGGCCGGGCCCGGATCCGGAAACCGATCCCTATCGGTCCGGTTTTTTCCTTATATATAAGAATTGGTTGGACTGGACCCTGCGCCACCGGATCGTAGCAGTCGCGCTGCTGATCGTTCTTTTCATTGCCGGACTGATGATGTTTTCCAGAGTCGGACGCAATTTCTTTCCGGATTCGACGCGGGCGCAGTTTCTGGTGGATATCCGACTGCCGTACGGCACTTCGATCTATGAAACCGACCGGGCAGCGGCTGAGGTGGAGTCGTATGTGCGGACTTTGCCAGGAGTGGGCAACATCACCCGCTGCGTCGGCGGCGGCGCGCTCCGGTTTATCCTGACCTATGCGCCGGAAGAACCGGACACCGGGTATGCCCAGCTGCTGGTGAACGTTCACGATTACCGGGAGATCCCCGCGCTGATCAACCGCATCTATGAACATGCACGGAAAAAGTTTCCGCATTACGGCGTCATCCCTTACCGGTTCCGGCTGGGACCCGGCGCGACGGGATCCATCCAGGCGCGTTTCCTCGGCGGGACCCGGGACGAACTGCGGCAGCTGGGCGAGGAGACCATGCGGATCATGCGCGCCGATCCGAATGCGCGGGCGATCTATACCGACTGGCGGAACCGGATCAAAGTCATCACCCCGGTTTTCTCCGAGGAACGCGCCGGACGGGCGGGCATCACCAGACAGCAGGCGTCCGATGCCATCCGGGAATCGTTCGAAGGGCTGCCGGTCGGCTCGTTCCGCGACGGGGAACAGCTGATCCCGATCTACGCCCGCGCGCCGCGGTCATTGCCGGACCGCGATTTCGGCGAAGGGATCCAAGTATGGAGTCCGGCCGCGAACCGGATGGTGCCGCTTTCGCAGTTTTTCGACGCCACCCTGATCGAATGGATCGATCCGGTGATCGTGCATCGGGACCGGGTCGAGGCGCTCACGGTCAAATGCGATCCCGTGCACGGCCTGTCTTCGGCGCTGCTGCGGGAACTCCGGCCGAAGATCGAAAGCCTGAAACGTCCACCCGGCTGCACGCTGGAATGGGGCGGCGAATACGAGGACAGCGCCGATGCTTCCAATGCATTGTATGTCCGGATCCCGCCGTTCGCATTGCTGATGGTGCTGATCGTGCTGTTCCTGTTCAATTCCGTGCGCAAAACGCTGGTGGTGTGGCTCTGCGTGCCGCTGACCGTCACGGGGGTGGCCGCCGGGCTGCTCTGGAGCGGACAGCCGTTCGGGTTCATGGCGATGCTCGGCGTGCTGAGCCTTTCCGGTATGCTGATCAAAAACGCCATTGTTCTGATCGACGAGATCGGTCTGCGCCTGGAGACGCCGGACCGTCCCGCGGTGACTCTGCTGCTGGAGGCGTCCGCCAGCCGGATCCGTCCGGTGCTGATGGCGGCGCTGACCACGATCCTGGGCATGCTGCCGTTGATCGCGGATGCTTTTTTCGCCGCGATGGCAGTCACGATCATGGCGGGCCTGACTTTTGCCTGCATCGTGACACTCTTTGCAGTGCCGCTTTTGTATGCCTGCTTTTTCCGCATCCGGACAAATGGGAAAATCATCCGCTGAAAAATCCGGGCTGTTGACTTGTAAATAATCATCGTCTGCTGTATATTAATCAACTGAACCAAACCAGCACAGGTGAAAAATGAAAAACAGCAATCGCAACGGCCGTTATGTCGAGATCATGGATACGACACTCCGAGACGGGGAACAGACTCCAGGAGTCGCCTTCACTCCGGCGGAAAAACTGGGGATCGTGCGTCTGCTGATCAACCATCTGCATCTGGACCGTCTCGAAATCGGCTCCGCCCGGGTTTCCGAAGGGGAACGCAAAGCCATCACCGACATCCTGAAATGGGCGGAACACCGGGGCTGCGCCGAACGCATGGAGATCCTCGGATTCGTCGACAACGGCAAATCGGCGGAATGGATCAGGGAATCGGGCGGACATGTGATGAATCTGCTGGCGAAAGGATCGGAACGGCACTGCCGGGTGCAGCTGCGCAAAGATCCCGCCAGACACCGCGCAGAAGTCTGCGCCGAGATCGAAAACGCCGCCAAGCTCGGATTGACCGTCAATGTCTACCTCGAAGACTGGACCAACGGGATGATATATTCCTTCCCGTATGTTTACGAATTTTTCCAGGCGCTCGCGGGTTGTCCCGTGGCCCGGATCATGCTGCCGGACACGCTCGGGATCATCACGCCGGACCGGCTCACCATGTATCTGGAATGGATCTATTCGGCGTTCCCGGACGTCAAACTGGATTTCCACGGGCACAATGATTACGGACTGGTCACCGCGAACTCGCTGGCGGCGGTCCGCGCCGGGGTATCGGGGATCCATACCACGATCAACGGACTGGGCGAACGCACGGGCAACCAGCCGCTGTCGCAGCTGGTGGTGACCATTCACGACCATACGGACCGGCTCACCCGCATTGCCGAAAAGGAGATCCAGCATGCGTCCGAAGTGGTACAGGCTCTTTCGGGCAAGCGTTTCAGCTGGAACATGCCGGTGGTCGGCAGCGATGTGTTCACGCAGACCTGCGGAGTGCATGCCGACGGCGACAAAAAAGGCAATCTTTATATGAACAAACTGCTGCCGGAACGTTTCGGGCGCAACCGGAATTATGCGCTCGGCAAACTTTCCGGAAAAGCCTCGCTCGACCAGAATCTGGCGCTCTTCGGCATCGAGGAACTCCTGCCGGACCAGCGTCAGAAAGTGCTGGATGAGATCGTCCGTCTCGGCGACCGCAAGAAACAGGTCACGCCGGCCGATCTGCCGTTCATCATTTCCAACGTTCTGCGGACGCCGACCAGCGGCCGGATCCAGATCGTGGATTATGTGGTCGAGTCGAAGATGACCTCGCCGCCGAAAGCCACGGTCACTTTGCGGATCGACGGCGCGGAAATCACGGCCTCGGGATCTGGCGACGGCGGTTACGACGCCTTCGTGAAAGTGCTCCGGCGCGAACTGCGCAAGCACGGCATCCAGCTGCCCAAACTGGCCGATTACGAGGTCAGGATCCCGCCCGGAGGCAAAACCGACGCCCTGGTCGAAAACACCATCATCTGGGAATTGTCCGGCGGCCGGCGGCTCACCACCACCGGCGTGGACAGCGACCAGATGCACGCCGCCATCATTGCCACCCAGAAAATGCTCAACTTAGTCGTCAAAAAATAACCCCCTAGCATGGAGAAAAACATGAAAAAAGGAAACACAGTCGAACAACGTTATCAGAGCGCCAAAGCCCGTTATGCGGAAATGGGCGTGAACACCGATCAGGCCCTGGCGGCCCTGGCAAAGATCCCGATCTCGCTCCATTGCTGGCAGGGCGATGATGTGCACGGCTTCGAAAAAGATGCCGGCGGCACTTCGGGCGGCATCCTTTCCACCGGCAACTATCCGGGCTGCGCCCGCAATCCGGAAGAACTCCGCGCCGACCTCGACCAGGCGTTCAAACTGATCCCCGGCGCCAAGCGCCTCAATCTCCATGCCATCTATCTCGATTCGAAAAAACCTGTCGACCGCAACCGGATCGAACCGAAACATTTCCAGAGCTGGATCGACTGGGCGAAAAAACAGAAAGCCGGGCTGGATTTCAACCCGACCTATTTCGGCCATCCGAAAGCGGCGACCAATCTGACGCTTTCCAGCCCGGACAAGGGGATCCGCGATTTCTGGATCGAGCACGGCATCGCCTGCCGCAAGATCGCCGCCGCCATGGGCAAAGCGCTCGGCACGCCCTGCATCATGAACACCTGGATCCCCGACGGGTTCAAGGACATCACGGTGGACCGTCTGGCCGCCCGGAAACGCCTGATCGGATCGCTGGACGCCGTCTTCGCGGAAAAGCTCTCCCCGAAATACATGCGTGACGCCGTCGAATCCAAGCTGTTCGGCATCGGCGTGGAATCCTGCACCGTGGGCTCCAATGAGTTCTATCTCGGCTATGCCGTCAAAAACCACCTGATGCTCTGCCTTGATTCCGGCCACTTCCATCCGACCGAAGTGATCAGCGACAAGATCAGTTCCGTACTGCTGTTCGTGGATGAACTGCTGCTGCATGTGAGCCGCCCGGTCCGCTGGGATTCCGACCACGTGGTGCTGTTCGACGACGAACTGCAGAACATCGCCGCCGAGATCATCCGCAACGGCGCGGACCGGGTCCATATCGGGCTGGATTACTTTGACGGCACGATCAACCGCATCGCGGCCTGGACGATCGGCACGCGGAACATGCAGAAGGCCCTGCTGGCGGCGCTGCTGCTGCCGCAGAAGGAACTCGCCGCGCTGGAAAAGAAAGCTTCCAACACCCGCAAGCTCGCGCTGCTGGAAGAATGCAAATCGC